>Ga0187893_10001020_pt1 | contig 69995 bp, 57 predicted proteins | sample MA1701074metaG_FD_139574 | JGI IMG/M metagenome (GOLD analysis project Ga0187893, IMG submission 139574) | White microbial mat communities from a basaltic lava cave in the Kipuka Kanohina Cave System on the Island of Hawaii, USA - MA170107-4 metaG ...
TTATTTTCGGACGACGGACGTGACAGGAGTGGCGCAGTTGAAGGAAGGAGTGGAGATGGTGATGCCGGGAGACAACAGCCAGTTGGAAGTGGAGTTGATCACGCCGATAGCGATGGAGAAGGGGTTGAGGTTTGCGATAAGAGAGGGAGGGCGAACGGTAGGAGCAGGAACCATCTCTGAGATCATCGAATAGACGAGGACTTATGGCAAGAGATAACATCGTTCTTCAGTGTACGGAATGCAAGGAGCGCAACTACGTCACCACGAAGAACAAGAAAAAAACTCCTGACCGGCTTGAGTTCAAAAAATTCTGCCGACGATGCAGAGCGCACAAGCCGCATAAGGAAACGAAGTAGCTGTTGGTGGTCAGATGTCAGATGTTAGTAGCTTGATCCACTAACATCTAATATCTAACATCTAGCTACTGATACAGGGGTATAGTGTTAGCGGCTAGCACGGCGGTCTCCAAAACCGTAAGGCCGGGTTCGAATCCTGGTACCCCTGCCAGAAAGTTTTTCAGCAGGTTCGCGAGGTAAACAGATGAGTCGAGTAACCGATTTTCCAGATGATGAAGAAGAGAAATCGTCGCGGGCCGAAGCGGAAACGGAAGAAAGCGAAGAGCGCGCGGCTCTGAAAATGCCGCAGGTGGGCGGGCGCGTCAGCCGATTCTATCAGGCTGTCAAGCTTGAGATGCGCAAGACCTCGTGGCCTACGCGCAACGAGGTGTGGAGTACGACGCTGATCGTGCTCATAGCCATAGTCTTTTTCGGTTTCTACCTGTTCGGTGTCGACGTGCTGATCACGCTTGGGTTCGAATCTCTCAAGAAGATGGTAGGACAGTAAAGGCCCTTATGTCGACAAACTGGTACATCATTCATACATATTCGGGCTATGAGAAGAAAGTGCGCGAGTCTCTGCTTTCGCGCATACAGGCTTACGGCCTTGAGAGGGAAATCCTCGAAGTGCTGGTTCCGACTGAAACAGTGGTCGAAATGCGCGGCTCGAAGCGCGTGGAAACTTCGCGGATGTTCTTTCCCGGATATGTTCTCGTTCAGATCGAAACCGATGACAAGGACGAAGTGAGCGAGAAGGTCTGGCATCTGATCAAATCAACGCCCAAGGTGACGGGATTCGTCGGAGGGCAGAAGCCCACGCCACTCACTCCCGATGAAGTCGATCAGATAGTCCATCACGTCACCGAAGCGGCTGAAAAACCCAAGCCCAAACACACCTTCACGCACGGCGAGCATGTGCGCATACTGTCGGGGCCATTCAGCGGATTTACGGGTCAGGTCGATGAGATCAACCCGGATAAGGGCGTGCTGAAGGTGATGGTGACGATATTCGGGCGGTCGACGCCCGTCGAGTTGAATTTTCTGGACGTAGAAAAACTTACTTTCACAGAAGAATCATAATTGAAAGGGGAGAGTTACGGTCTGCGGACCGGCTCGCAAGATACCCGAAGATGGCAAAGAAAATAACTGCATATATCAAGCTGCAAGTACCGGCTGGGAAGGCCAATCCCGCGCCTCCCATCGGCCCGGCTCTCGGTCAGCACGGCGTCAATATCGTGGAGTTCTGCAAGGCGTTCAACGCTAAGACCGCAAACGCGGGCGACCTCAACATCCCCGTAGTCATCACGGTCTACGCTGATCGCTCTTTCACCTTCATAACCAAGACGCCGCCCGCCGCAGACCTGCTCAAGAAGGCTGCCGGAATAGAAAAGGGATCGCCTCGGCCCAATCGCGACAAGATAGGCCGAGTCTCTCGCAAGCAGATTGAAGAAATCGCGCGCACGAAGATGCCTGATCTCAACACCACTTCGGTCGAGTCGGCCTGTCGCACGATTGAAGGAACAGCCCGAAACATGGGGCTTGAAGTCACAGATTAAAATCTGCTGCGCCTTTTCCCGCGTCGGCTCGCACTCAGTTCATAACGACTCTTGCGCCTTCGCGCTGGCAGGGACAGCAAATAGGGAGTGGCCTTGATAGTAAAAAGCAAGAGGGTTTCCACTTTTGCCTTCTAAACAGGTCACGTCATTTACCTCGGAGAAAACTATGGCAGGAAAGAAATACAAAGCGGCTTTCGAGCAGATTGATCGGGGTCGCGTTTATACAGTCGAAGAAGCCATCGAGCTTGCCAAGAAAATCGCTTACGCGAAATTCGATGAGACGGTCGAAGTCGACATGCACCTCGGCGTCGATCCGCGCAAGGCCGATCAGATGGTTCGCGGCACGGTCGTGCTTCCGCACGGGCTGGGCAAAGATAAGCGAGTGGTCGTAATCGCATCCGCCGATAAAGTTACGGAAGCGCGCGAGGCGGGAGCCGATGAAGTCGGCGGCGATGACATAGTGGCAAGAATCAAGGAAGGCTGGCTCGACTTCGACGCGTTGATCGCCACGCCCGATATGATGAGGGCCGTGGGGCAACTCGGAAAAATACTCGGCCCGCGCGGGCTGATGCCCAATCCCAAGACCGGGACGGTCACGCTTGAAGTCGGTCGCGCGGTGCGCGAAACGAAAGCGGGTAAGATCGAATTTCGCGTCGATAAGACGGGCGTGATTCACGCGCCGGTGGGCAAAGTCAGCTTCGACCCGGAGCGGCTCGTTGAAAACGCCCGCACCCTGATCGATGCGGTCATTCGCGCCAAGCCTTCGGCTGCCAAAGGCAAATACGTCAAGAGCGCTACGCTCTCTTCGACCATGGGGCCGGGCATCCGTCTCAATACGGCGGAGTTTTAATTCAGAAGTCAGAAGACAGAAATCAGGAGTCAGAATGGAAGCCTGATGCGCCGAATTCATTCTGACTTCTGACTCCTGACTCCTGACTCCTCTCGAGGGAGTTGAACAGTGAAGACAAGACAACAAAAGGAACAAGATGTCGAACGGCTTCATCAGGTGTTCGACGAGTCGCCAAACGCCCTTTTGATCGGATTCCAGGGCATAAAGGTTGCGGATGACGAAAGGTTGCGCCGTGACCTGCGCCAGAACAATCTGACCTATCAGGTCGTGAAAAACACTCTGGCCATTCGCGCCGCCGAAGGCACTCCGATGGAGCAGGTCAAATCAGAATTCGTGGGAGCTACAGCAGTCGCACTTTCCGGGAACGATCCGGTCACGCTGGCAAAAGTACTTTCCAAATGGGCGAAGGAAAATGCCGCGCTGAAGTTCAGAGCCGGTATCGTCGAAGGCCGCGTCATCGATGTCAAAGATGTCGAGGCTCTGGCCAACATGCCCGCGAAGGAAGAGTTGATATCGAAGATGATGTTTCTCATCAACAGCGGCGCGCAGCGTTTCGCGGTCGCGCTCTCAGGGATCGCGCGCAACCTCACGGTCGTCATCGATCAGGTTCGCGCGCAGAAAGAGTAATCAGTTTTCAGAGACCCGTAGCATCGGCTCTCGACTGAAAGCTGACAACCGGAACGGGTTTGTGGAGACTCGCGCCGGTTCGTTGAAAATAAATGGATCGCCCTGTGTCAGTAGGCGGTCAGGCTGGCTTCGAGCCTCAGGAGATGCGCCGGAGGCTGGAAGCTGCAAGCGGCTCCCGGAGCCGTTTTCAGGCACATATATTCAGGAGGAATTGGAATGTCAGAAAAACTTCAGGCAATAGTTGATCAGATAAAAGACCTTTCGCTTTTGGAAGCGTCGAACCTCGTCAAGATGATGGAAGAGACCTTCGGCGTTTCGGCTGCCGCTGCCGCCGTCGCTGCAGCCCCCTCGGCGGGCGCTGCCGCCGCCGCCGCTCCTGTCGAAGAAAAGGACGAATTCGATGTCGTGCTTTCAGGCATGGCTGACCCGGCCAAGAAGATCAACATCATCAAGGTCGTGCGCGAAATCACAGGGCTCGGACTCAAAGAGGCCAAAGACCTGGTTGAAGCCGCGCCCAAGCCTGTCAAGGAAGCGGTCAACAAGGAAGAAGCTGAAAACCTCAAGAAGAAGCTCACTGAAGCCGGAGCTGCTGTCGAACTCAAGTAGGGGACAGGTTATAGGGGACAGGTTACAGCAGTAGAGTCAGACTGTCCCCTGTCACCTCTCAGGCTTGACCCGACGGGCGGGGTTTGTGGTAAGATCAGGTTTCTGATTTAAGGGACGGCGACGATAAAGAAAGTTCATCACATTAACTATACGCGAAGATCGCGGCTGGCGAGGGTGTCCCCTGCCGCGCTTCGCGTTCGTGTCTTTCAATCATTCGATTAGCTTGCAGTGAGTCTTTATCGAGTCAGCTTTGAGACAATTCCCCGCATTGCAGGGGCAGACAATCTGCGCCTGCTTTTTCCCCGTTTTGCGAGGGTCAGCTTCTCCTGTCGGGCTGATAGACGTGCGACTCGCTGCAAGCTTTTTCTTGCCTGGTATTGAGGAGAGATATGTCAACACAAATCAACGGCGTCCAGCGCGAGCGATATGACTTCTCGCGCATCAAAACCGCTATTCGCATCCCGAACCTCATAGAGGTTCAAAGACAATCCTACAACCGATTCTTGCAGATGGACCTGCTTCCGGCGGAGCGCGAAAGCATCGGGCTTCAGGCAGTCTTTCGGTCGGTCTTTCCGATAACGGATTTTCGCGAGACCTCGCAACTCGATTTCGTCGAATACTCCATAGGAGACTGGCGATGCAAGTGCAGCCAGTTGGAAGGTCTCTATCACCTTCGCACCAACTGCCGCTCTTGCAGCGCGATCCTTAGGGTCAATCCTTTCGCCGCCGAAGACATTTCCTGTCCGCAGTGCGGCGTGATGAATAAAGTCTCGCCCGTTTTGTGCGACAACTGCGGCGAGCCGGTCACGCTTCATCACAAACATTCGGAGAAGGATTGCCAGGAAAAATCCATGACCTTCGCCGTGCCTCTGAGAGTCAAAATCAGACTCACCGTCTGGGACACGGATGAAGACACCAAACAGAAATCCATTCGCGATATCAAAGAAGAGGAAGTCTTCTTCGGCGAGATTCCCTTGATGACCGAAAACGGAACCTTCATCATCAACGGAACCGAGCGAGTCATAGTCAGCCAGCTTCATCGCTCGCCGGGAGTCTTCTTCGAGAGAGCCAATAATAATACTTACTTCCTCGCCAAAGTGATTCCATATCGCGGCTCGTGGGTCGAGTTCGAATACGATACCAAGAATCTGCTCTATGTGCGCATAGACCGCAAACGCAAATTCTACGGCACTGTATTTCTGCGCGCTTTGGGACTCGTCGACAAAATAGACCTTGATCGCATAGGAACCGATTCGCAGCTTGAAGACGAAATCAAACGGTCTTCATTCAACGACGCCGAAGTGCTTCGCATGTTTTACACTTCGCTTAGGGGCGAGATTCGAGGCGGCAAACTGCACTTCGAGCCGAGCGAGGCTTTGGTCGGTCTTCGACTTGCCGAATCGATTCAGGACAAAGCTGGCGAAACCATCGTGCGAGGAGGCGCGACGGCCAAGAAACTTTCGCGCCGCGATATCGATACGCTCATCAAGTCGAAAATTCATTCTGTCATCGTCGATCCGCAGGATATCGAAAGCGCGTGGTTGATCGATGACGTGGTGAACACGGAAACGGGCGAAGTCATCGCCGAAACCAACACGGAACTTGGCGCGCGCGAGTGGCAGCAGATAATCGAATCGGGCGTCGGCAATGTTGAGATTTTCTTCCCCGAACGCGACGACGTCGGCCCTGTCATCAGCCAGACCTTGAAGAAAGATTCCGTCAAGACTCCGCGCGACGCCATACTTGAAATCTATCGCAAGATGCGACCGGGCGATCCGCCCACTATCCTGACGGCGTGGAATCTGTTCAAGGGGATGTTTTTCGACGACCGAAAATTCGATTTCTCGCGCGTAGGCCGTCTGAAATTCAATATCAAACTCGGCAAACCCGAACGCGACCGGCTGGAACATCAGACGCTTTCGACTTCGGATTTCGTCAATGTCATCGGCTACGTTCTCAAGATGCGCAAAGCAATAGGCGAGCCTGACGACATCGATCATCTTGGAAACCGCAGAGTGCGCGCCGTCGGCGAGTTGCTCGAAAATCAGTTCCGCATCGGACTCGTCAGAATGGAGCGAGCCATAAAAGAGAAGATGTCGATTCATCAGGAGATGCAGACGGCGATGCCGCGCGATTTGATCAACGCCAAACCTGTGACTGCCGCCGTCCGGGAATTCTTCGGCTCGTCGCAGTTGTCGCAGTTTATGGATCAGACCAATCCGCTGTCGGAAATCACTCACAAGCGGAGACTCTCGGCCCTCGGGCCGGGCGGGCTTTCGCGCGAGCGCGCGGGCTTCGAAGTCCGCGACGTTCACCCGACTCACTACGGGCGCATCTGTCCGATTGAAACGCCTGAAGGCCCGAACATCGGATTGATCTCGTCGCTTTCCTGCTTCGCGCGAATCAACGAATTCGGCTTCATCGAATCTCCCTATCGCAAAGTCGAAAGCGGGCGCGTCATCGATTATGTGCGCGTCGTGTCGTCGGGCGACAGCGAGTTTCCCGTAGGCGAACATCTGCCTAAAGATCAGATCGACAAGGCGAACAAGAAACTCGCCTCCGAGAGCAAGCTGTCGGCTGATTATGAGCCTTATCCGTTCTACCTCTCTGCGTGGGAAGAAGACCGTTATGTAATAGGCCACGCCACGGCCGAAGTTGACCGTCAGGGCCGTTTGAGTCAGGAGCGCATGAGCGCGAGAGAGGCGGGCGAACCTAAGTTCGCCAATCGCGAGGAAATAGAATTTCTCGATGTCAGCCCCAAACAACTCGTCTCGGTCGCCGCATCGCTCATACCGTTTCTCGAAAACGACGACGCCAACCGCGCGTTGATGGGATCGAACATGCAACGCCAGAGTGTCCCGCTCCTGCGCGCGGAAGCGCCTATCGTTGGAACCGGTATGGAAAGAGTGACGGCTCAGGATTCGGGCGCGGTCGTCGTCGCCCGACGCGACGGCGTCGTCGACTCGGTAGACTCTGAGCGAATCATCATTCGCGCCGAACACGGAATCGCGGGCGGAACCACCTCGCGCGAGATCAATGCCGACATCTATCAATTGACCAAGTTCAAGCGGTCGAATCAGAACACCTGCATCAGCCAGAGACCGATAGTTCAAAAAGGACAGGTCATTCGAAAAGGCGATGTCATAGCCGACGGCCCATGCACGAACGGCGGCGAACTTGCGCTCGGTCGCAACGTGTTGGTGGCTTTCATGCCGTGGCGCGGGTACAACTTCGAGGACGCAATACTTGTCTCGGAAAATCTGGTCAAGGAAGATTCGTTCACCTCGATTCACATCGAAGAACTCGAAGTCGAAGCCCGCGACACCAAACTCGGCCCTGAAGAAATCACCCGCGACATCCCTAATGTTTCGGAGTCGGCGCTGCGCGATCTCGATGATTCGGGAATCATCCGCATCGGCGCGCAGGTCAAACCCGGCTCGATACTCGTCGGCAAAGTCACCCCCAAGGGGGAGACTCAACTGACGGCTGAAGAAAAACTGCTGCGAGCCATCTTCGGCGAAAAGGCCGGAGATGTGCGCGACGCGAGTCTGACCTGTCCGCCGGGCATAGACGGGACGGTCGTCGACGTGAAGGTCTTCACGCGCAAGGGCGCTGAAAAAGACGAGCGTTCGATGTCAATCGAGAGGGGCGAAGAAGAAAAGCTCCTCAAGAATCTCAGCGATGAGATTCGAATTCTCGAAGATGAGCGCAACAAGCGAATCTATGAACTGCTCGAAGGCCATAAGCTCGCCGAAGACATCGTCTACAAAAACAAGAAGGTTCTTCAGAAAGGCGCGAAGCTCACGCGCGAGGTTCTGGAAGAATTGGAGATCGGCGCACTGCGGCGGGTCGAGATCGCCTCGACGCGCCTCGATATACAGACCGAGATCAGCGAGATCGAACGGAGAACCGAGCGTCAGATCAATGTTCAGAAGCAGCTTCATCAGGAGAACATAGAGAAGCTCAAGAAGGGCGATGAACTCCCGCCCGGAGTCATCAAGATGGTCAAGGTCTTCATCGCCATGAAGCGCAAGCTTTCGGTCGGAGACAAGATGGCCGGTCGCCACGGAAACAAGGGCGTGATCGCGCGCATACTCCCTGAAGAAGACATGCCGTATCTGCCTGACGGAACGCCGGTCGATATCGTGTTGAATCCCCTGGGCGTCCCGTCACGCATGAACGTCGGCCAGATTCTGGAGACGCACCTCGGCTGGGCATCCAAAGAGCTTGGCCGAAAAATAAACGATATGCTGGCGGGGCCGGAAGAAGCCACGGATCAGCTTCGCAAGCTCTATCGCGAAGTCTTCCCGGCTCATGAGTGGCAGGAAAAATTCACCGCGATGGGTAACGATGAAGTGATCGAATTCAGCCGCAGAATGCTCGATGGAATTCCGTTCGCTTCGCCCGTCTTCGACGGAGCGAGAGAGGCCGATATCAAGCGGCTGCTGGAAATAGCCGAGTTGCCCACTTCGGGCAAGACCGTCCTCTTCGATGGCATGACGGGCGAACCGTTCGAGCAGAAAGTCACGGTCGGATTCATTTACATGATGAAGCTTTCGCATCTCGTAGATGACAAGATTCACGCTCGCTCAATCGGGCCATATTCGCTCATCACTCAGCAACCTTTGGGAGGCAAGGCTCAGTTCGGCGGGCAGCGATTCGGAGAAATGGAAGTGTGGGCGCTCGAGGCCTACGGAGCGGCGCACATCCTTCAGGAACTTCTTACCGCCAAATCAGACGACGTCGCAGGCCGGTCGAAGATTTACGAGGCGATAGTCAAGGGCGAGGCCGACTTCGATCCGGGCGTGCCTGAATCGTTCAATGTCCTGATACGCGAGCTTCAATCGCTTTGTCTCGACGTTGAACTGATGCGACGCAGCGAGGAAGAAGAAGAGGTGATGGAATAGTCTGTCAGATGTTGGATGTTAGATGCTAGATGTTAGTTCGGGTCAAAAGCCCTGATCACTAACATCTGGCCTCTAACATCTAGCATCTGCCAACGGAGGAAAAATGTTTAAGACGCACGAACAGAAAACGAATCTGGCTCCTGATTTCGAAGCTATTCGGATATCGCTCGCTTCGCCGGATAAAATTCTTTCCTGGTCGCACGGCGAAGTGACCAAGCCTGAGACGATCAACTATCGCACCTTCAAACCGGAGCGCGACGGATTGTTTTGCGCGAAAATTTTCGGCCCTGTCACAGACTGGGAGTGCCTGTGCGGAAAATACAAACGTATGAAACACCGCGGGGTGGTTTGCGACAAGTGCGGAGTCGAAGTCACGCAATCTAAAGTCCGCCGCGAACGGTTGGGCCATATCAAACTCGCTTCGCCCTGCTCGCACGTCTGGTTCTTCAAGGGGCTGCCTTCACGCATAGGCCACCTGCTCGATATACCTCTGCGCGAGCTTGAGAAAGTTCTCTACTTCGAATCCTACATCGTCATAGATCCAGGCGAGGCCGCCGACCTCAAGGAGCGAGAACTCATAACCGAGGATCGCTATCGCCAGTTGATGCATGAGTATCCCGGCAGGTTCGCAGCCAAGATGGGAGCCGAGGCGATAAAAGAACTCCTCCAAAGAGTCGATATAGAAGACCTCTCCGTCGAACTCAGAAGGAGGATGAAGGAAGAGAACTCGCAGCAGAAGAAGCTCAAGTTTTCGAAAAGGCTCAAAGTAGTCGATGCCTTCCGCCGTTCGGGCAATCGGCCCGACTGGATGATACTCGATGTGATTCCGGTCATCCCGCCTGAGCTTCGCCCGCTCGTCCCCCTCGACGGCGGCAGATTCGCCACGAGCGATCTGAACGATCTTTATCGCCGGGTCATCAATCGCAATAACCGATTGTCGAAGCTCATCGAACTGAAAGCTCCCGAAGTGATCGTGCGCAATGAAAAGCGCATGCTTCAGGAAGCCGTCGATGCGCTCTTCGATAACGGGCGTCGCGGAAGGGTGCTTAGGGGCGCGAACAATCGCCCGCTCAAATCCCTCTCCGACACGCTCAAAGGCAAGCAGGGCCGCTTCCGTCAGAACCTTCTCGGAAAGCGAGTTGATTATTCGGGTCGTTCGGTCATCGTCGTCGGCCCTGAACTCAAACTGCATCAGTGCGGATTGCCTAAGAAGATGGCCCTTGAGCTTTTCAAGCCGTTCATCTACAACCTGCTTGAGAAAAAGCAATATGCCGCGACCATCAAGCAGGCGAAAGAAATGGTCGAGCGTCAGGAATCCGTAGTCTGGGACATACTCGAAGAAGTCATACGCGAGCATCCCGTGTTGCTCAATCGTGCGCCGACCTTGCACCGTCTGGGGATTCAGGCGTTCGAGCCTGTGCTTGTGGAAGGCAAGGCCATCAAGATTCATCCGCTGGTTTGCACCGCGTTCAATGCCGACTTCGACGGCGACCAGATGGCCGTGCATATTCCGCTTTCGCCCGAAGCGCAGGTCGAAGCCTCAGTGCTTATGCTTGCTTCGAACAATATACTTTCGCCCGCCAACGGCCAGCCCATAGCCGTCCCGACTCAGGATATCGTTTTGGGATGCTTCTATCTGACGAAGGCCAAAGCGGATGACAAATTCGCCGGACGCAAATTCTCTTCGACCGACGAAGTGCTGCTCGCGCTCGACACGGGCGAGGTTCACACGCAGACGCCGATCAAGTTGATGTTTTCGGGCAACCTCGTAGATATGGATCACGAGCGCGACGATCAGGATATCATTCGCGCTCAGTCGCGCAAGCTCACCAATCGCGTCATCGATACGACAGTTGGACGGGTGATTTTCAACGAACACATGCCCGCTGAAATGCCCTTCATCAATGGCACGCTGAGGAAGAAGGGGCTGCAATCGATGGTCAACTATTGCCATCTCAGACTGGGCCATCACGAGACCGTGAAGATGCTCGACAAGGTGAAAGACCTCGGCTTCCTCTACGCGACGAAGGCAGGGATTTCGATAGGCATAGATGACCTTGTGACTCCGCCCTCGAAGGTAGAGCTTGTCGCGCTGGCTAATGGCGAAGTGGTCGAAGTCGAGAACCAGTACAAGGAAGGCATCATCACCAACGGCGAACGCTACAACCGCGTGATAGCGATCTGGCATAAGGTGACTGAAAAAGTCGCCGAAGCGATGTTCGAGGAGATGCACAACCGGGAGATGCAATCGGGCGAATTGAATCCGATACTCGTCATGGCCGATTCGGGCGCGCGAGGATCGAAGCAGCAGATTCGGCAGCTTGCCGGAATGCGAGGGCTGATGGCCAAGCCTTCGGGCGAAATCATCGAAACGCCCATTCGCGCAAACTTCCGCGAAGGTCTAAACGTCCTCCAATACTTCATCTCGACTCACGGCGCGCGCAAGGGATTGGCCGACACCGCTCTCAAGACCGCCGATTCCGGGTATCTCACGCGCCGACTGGTAGACGTGGCTCAGGATGTCATCATCAGCGAGCATGACTGCGAGACGGTCAAGGGCATTTGGGCGACAGCGATTATCGAAGGCGGTGAGGAGATCGAATCTCTCCGCGACCGCATCATCGGTCGAGTCGCTTTGGAAGATGTGCGCGACCCGGTGACGGGCGATGTCATCGTCGAAGAGAATAATGAAATCACCGAAGACCTCGCCGCGCAGATTCAGCACGCCGGCGGAATCGAGCGCGTGCGCATCCGCTCAGTTCTTACCTGTCAGTCTCGCCGCGGCGTGTGCGTGATGTGCTACGGAAGAAATCTCGCCACGGGCAAACTCGTGGAACTCGGCGAAGCTGTGGGCGTGATCGCCGCGCAGAGCATAGGCGAACCCGGCACACAGCTTACGATGAGAACCTTCCACATCGGCGGCGTGGCTGGCGGCGTGACGGAAGTGACCAAACACGAGGCCACTTCGTCTGGAACCGTAAGGTTCGAAGACCTCAAGACGGTTCGCAACCGCGACGGAGATTTGGTGGCGATGAACCGCAACGGCTCGATAGTTCTGATCGATGATCGCGGACGCGAAGTGCGCCGCTATCTGATCAACTACGGCGCGACGGTCAAAGTAGCCGACGGCCAGAGAGTCGAAGAAGGTCAGGACCTCGCCGAGTGGGACCCCTACACATTCGCGATCCTTACGGAGTATGCCGGAACTACACACTTCAGAGACCTCATCGAAGGCGTCACAGTCCGCGAGGAAGTCGACGAAGTGACGGGACTCTCGCATCTGGTCGTGACCGACTCGCCCGATGAGAAACGTCAGCCCCGGATAGAAATGCGCGACGACAAGGGCAAAGTGCTGCGCACTTATCCGATGCCGGTTCGCGCCAACCTGCTCGTCTCCGATTACGAGGAGTGGAAGAAGAAGAAAGGCGATGCTTCTCACGCCGTCGAAGAGCGCGACCGTGTGCGCGTGGCTCCGGGCGATATCATCGCCAAGATTCCGCGCGAGACCACGAAGACGAAAGATATCACGGGCGGTCTGCCTCGCGTCGTCGAACTCTTCGAAGCGCGCAAGCCCCGCGAGACCGCCGTCATGACTGAAATCGACGGGACGGTTCATTTCGGGCCTGTGGTCAAGGGACTGAGAAGAGTCGTGATCGAAGCGCCGGACGGAGAGAAGCGCGAGTATTCCATCCCGCGCGGCGTTCACGTCAACGTGCAGGAGGGAGATTTCGTCAAAGCGGGCGAACCTCTCATGGACGGGCCGCTCAATCCGCACGACATCCTCGCCGTTCGCGGAATAGAAGAATTGCAGCGATACCTCGTCAACGAGATTCAGGAGGTCTATCGACTTCAGGGCGTCAACATCAACGACAAGCATATCGAAGTCATAGTCCGTCAGATGCTCAGATGGGTGAGGGTGAAGGATGTAGGCGACACTGAATTTCTGCTCGAAGACATGGTCGACCGATTCCGCTTCGATGAAGAAAACGCTCGCGTCATCGAAGAAGGCGGCCAGCCCGCTCAGGCCGAACCTTTGCTGTTAGGCATCACGAAAGCGTCGCTTTCAACTGAATCGTTCATCTCTGCGGCTTCGTTCCAGGAGACGACGAGGGTGCTTACGGAGGCGGCCATAAGCGGCAAGGTCGATTATCTTCGCGGGTTGAAAGAGAACGTCATCATGGGCCGGTTGATCCCAGCCGGTACGGGGATGGAGTTCTATCGCCAGATGAACATCGAGCCTGATCGAACGGTCGAAGGCTACGAAGAGGAAGAAGAATTCGAGGCGGAAGAAATCCGCGTCGAAGCCAAAGAAGTCGGCGACTGACGGCTCGGCGAAAAGCGCGGTTTTGAAATGCGGGAGAGGAGAGGCTGAAAAGGTTCTCCTCTCTTTTGTTTTTCTACCCCTTGTGAAAGCGAGTTACCGCCCGTCGCCGGACAGGTCATCTGTTATTTTTTGACTAGGCCCCGCCGATAAAACAGCAGGCCATCCCTCCGATGAGGTGTATCTTTTTTGGAGTTCCGTGATCCATGCCGGAAGCCGCTTCACGGTCGAGAATATCCCGATCCGCCCCTGACAGCGGCCCGCAAAAGAAGTAAACGAACAAATACAAACCGACCACGATTGGCACGGTTCCGAGTATTCTCCTGATGGTAAGCACTTCGTGCCTCCTTTCCTCAAAATCTCGGCAAAGCCGCAGACGCTAAACACATACGCGCGGCTGAGTGTTTACGTTTTTTATGTCTTCTGATCTCACCTTGCCACGCCTCCCCATAGGTTCCACCTCACGAATCCTTCAGGGTTATGCTACGCAGTTCGCGAGGCGACTCACTGAGAGTTACAGGTGTTGTCTTGCGTGTTTTTGTCAACAATAGAACACTTGATGACGCCCGGCGGCGTCTGCAAACTCGCGGTTCCTTTGTGTACGCCGCCATCAACTTTAATCAGCACTCGGCGGTCGGCAGCGTTGTGCTGCAAGGTAAAGCTGTTCCCTTTGATTGTCATCCTGCCTCTGCCGGTGACGACGTCGCCTGCACAACTGAAGATGTAGTCTCCTGTTGATGAGTTCATGAGTACTACTTTGTCGGCATCGCTCTCATCTTGCAGGCAGATGTTGAATGATGCGCCCTGGCTGAGGTCAAGGGTGAGATTGAATCTGCTCAGTATATCCGCGATTGGGATTGCGAACCCAAATGATCCAGAAGAATTTGCAGCAAAAAGCAGTCCGGCAATCTGCGGCGGATTCGCCATGTTGAGAACTGCTGACCCCGAATCACCCCCGCGACCAATAGCGCAAGGTGGGTTTGAGCAACCACCCGTTGCATCAATACCAATCACTGCGGGGAAGAGGAAAAGGGGGTTACAGGGTGAGCTAATCAATGCTGTCCCATTTACAAAACTCACGGCGCCAAAAGTTAGTCCGGTGGTGCGCCCGGACTTTTGAACCACATCGCCCGGCAACACCGTCGCCGGAACCGCGCTCGGCGTGCCGATGTCCCGAATTGCTGAGGAGGTTTGGGCATCGCTGCTGATGATTTCGACAGCGTCCACGTTAGTATCGCCGAGCGTCGGAAATGCCAGATCAGCCTGCGTCCCGATATTCAGCAGCCCCATCAGACTACAGCCATTGTCCAATGCGCCACGATGAAAGTTCATCGTGCCTATCGGGGCAGTGGCTGGGCAACCGGTTGCATCCAGAGAGCAGTGTCCGGCAGTCATATACACCAATTGCCCGGTGTCAAGGTCGCGAGCCTTGAACCCCAGCGTACAAGCGCTGCAAAAGAGATTACCGCTCGTCGAATTCCCCATCTGCACCGGCAAAGAGAGTTGCTCGGAATGACATGGTATGCACCCGTCGCCCCCATTGATCATCACCAGCCGTTGCCGCTTTTCAACCTCCACCGGCACGCCTTCTATCGTTGCAGGCATCGAGGTTATTGGCTCATCTTCGTCCATAAATATGCGATAGACGAGTTGCCGCGTGCTAGTGTTGACGCCGATGCCAAAGCCATTCACTCCGGGGTGCGCCATCATCGCAGATTGATGACGAGCCTGGATTCGCATTAACCGTTTGACTTCGCGCTCGGCAACAACTCTTTCAGCGCCTTCAAAGAAGTTGTTGCTGCCGCCCGCCTGCGTCGCCACAGCGCCTTTTGAGCCGGAGAAGCTGGCTGGAAAAGCAATAAAAACTGTCAGCAAGATGCTGATATATCTCCATCGTTTCATAATTTCCTCCGTCGTCTATGGCTCGACTGAACGCCATCTTTAACAAATTGGCAAAGAAGTTCCCTGACTTTAGGCAGGGGATGAATTTGCCACCGCCTTCGTTCCCGCGTAAGCGCTGCGATAAACATTCTGACTCTGGGGCTACAGAGTCTTGGCCTATGCGCCATAGGAGCCGCGTCCTTTTAGGACACGGAGTAGTCACTGTAAAATCTGCAACCGATGAAAAAGCGAGTTCTTGCAGATGCGATGTCGTCCTCCGGCTGTCCTTACGCCGTGCGCTTTGCCCGAAGCGAGCCAGCGATAGATGGTTTGCGCTTTGACCTGCGCCAGCGCACAAGCTTGTCCGGGCGTAAGGAATTCACCGCGCAGTTGACAGACAGGGCAGAGCATTTGCGCCGACAAGACGGTAATGCGCTCGCGCTCGAAGGCTGCGATTTCAATTCGCCGTCTCTTTATCATTGCGACCATAGCTGGTACACTCCGTCCGGTAAGTTCAAGATCTGGCTGCGAGTGTCTTTTACCGGATGGTCTCGGTGGGAGTCCTGAAAAAAAAGTGAAATAAATCTGACAGCAGAGATTTAGAAGGTTTTTTATGGTCGTTCAGGTCAGAAAGATTTATTCGTTGGGAGAGTTCACGCTGGACCCTGGAAAAAAGCTGCTCACCTGCGAGGGCGCGGCGGTTCATCTCGCCAATCGCCCGTTTCAGGTTTTGCTTCACCTGATCGAGAATCGTGACCGCATGGTGAGCCGCGCAGAATTGCTCGATCTGTTTTGGGACGGCAAAGACGTTTACGAAAACACGCTGACCAAATGCGTCGGCGCGATTCGCAAGGCTCTCAACGATACGCTCGAACAGCCGCGCTTCATCGAAACCCAATGGGCAAAAGGCTATCGCTTTATAGGCGCACTGGAAGAAAGTCATTCACAAGCGCATCAGTCATCGTCTTTTGAAATCGAAAGGACGCAAGGCGTCAAAGTCATCGTCGAGGAAGAATATCTGGAGATTCTGCCGGATAGTGAAACCGCCACACAGACACGATTGCCTGATGAAAAAACGGCTGCAACAATCCTGCTCGATGAGAAAACGATTTCTGTGAACTCAGTCATCAAGGCGGCGCAAGCCTTACTTTCGCGCCGGACAGTTGCCTTGGCGGTTGCGATTACCGCCGTCTCGCTGTTGTCTTCTGGCTGGCTGGCGCTTCGCAATCCTTCGAATTCCGATGAGGCGCGAAGCAATGCCTTCGATGCAAACTCGTCCTCGGTTCGTTCGATAGCCGTCTTGCCTTTGAAGAACCTCTCCGACGATGCGGCGAATGAATATTTCAGCGACGGACTTACGGAAACTTTCATCACGGAACTGGCCAGGATTGACGGCTTGAAAGTCATCTCGCGCAATTCCGTGTTTACTTTCAAGGGCAAAGATGTCGACCCGCGAGAAGTCGGCAGGAAACTCGATGTAGAGGCGGTTTTAGAGGGCAGCGTCCGCAAAAGCGGCGACACGGTTCGCGTGGATGTGCGTTTGGTCGACACCAAAGATGGCAGCGTCATCTGGTCAGGCAACACCTATGATCGCGCTTTGAAAGATATACTTGCAGTTCAGGATGAAATTGCCTGTAGCGTCGCTGCCGGACTCCGCGTCAGATTTTGCGCAGAGAGGGACAAAGCGAAGCGATACACCGCCAATGTTGATGCTTATCAGGCTTACTTGAAAGGTCGCTACTACTGGAACAAGCGAACGATGGAAGGCATCAAACGCAGCATAGAGCATTTCGAGCAGGCGATTCTGATAGACCCGAATTATGCTCTGGCTTATGCGGGACTGGCGGACAGTTATATTCAAGGCATCTGGCATGTGCCTTTCGACCCCAAAGAAGTGTTGCCAAAAGCCAAAGCTGCTGTCTTTCAGGCAATAAAAATTGACGATGATCTGGCTGAAGCGCATACGGCTCTCGGCAATATCCATCAAATGGAATGGCAATGGGCCGAGGCGGGGAAAGAATTTGAACGAGCGATCGAACTCAACTCTGGTCTTGCCAGAGCCTATCACGTTCAAGCGTTCCATCTCGATATTATGGGGCAACCTGATGAAGCCGTTCGGGCAATCAAACAGGCGCAAGCGATTGACCCATTAAATATGGTCATCAATGCCGATATGTCGATGCTTCTGTGGCATGCCGGACAGCACGATGAAGCCATCACGCAGGGCTTGAAAGTCATCGAGATGGAGCCGAACTTTGCTCCTGGGTACTGGACTCTGTCACTCCTTTACCAATATCAGGGAAGCGAAAAAGAAACGGCTGAGATATATTTCAAAGCCTTGATTCTCAGCGGCAGAAGCACGGCATCTGTGGCGACTTTCCGCCGAGCCTACGAGAAAAAAGGCATACGGGGCATTTATCAAAAAGAGCTTGCGGAACAACTCAGCAATCGAGCCAATGGCGGCTATAGTTCTCCAATACGCATCGCCCAACTTTATACCCTGCTTGATCAGCCTGAAGCCGCCTTCAAATGGCTGGCATTCGCTATTGCAGACCATAATGCAGAAAGCGCGGTCATCAGGCAATCGCCATTTTTCAATCCCTTGCAATCAGATCCGCGATTTCAAAACCTGTTACAGCGCATGGGGCTTTCCGGGTGAGGCGAATGATGAGCGATTGAAACTCGGCGCAGGCGACGTCTCTCATCTACTTCGAAGAGGCAATCTCTCTCGATCCGAACGACGCTCTGTCCTATTGTGGCCGACTGCCGCTCTCTGAGCTTGTGGTATATGCCGGTTCCTGCGAAGGACGAAACCAGAATTCGAAGCATCACTCGCAATCAGGTCTACGATATGATCGACCGACTCGATCAGGCCCTCATCGAGTGGGAACAGTCCATGGGCATTTGAATCGAGGCTCGCAGCATAAAGAAGGCGAGACTCATCAAGCCTCGCCTTCTTTCCACATCTGATCGGTCTCAATCAACGTATGCTGTCACTGGCACAGGCACGCGCCGCTCGACAGGTTCTTGTCCGTAATCGAACACTTCAACGTGCCGACAGGTTTGTATACTGAGGCTGTTCCTTTCTGAGATGAAGTGTCGGCTTTGATCAGCACGCGGCGATCCGGCACATTATGCTGGATCGTGACGTTGCAACCGACCTTCGTCACCGTGCCTATTCCTGAAGCGATCACCACTCCGTTGCAACAGAAGCGATACTCGCCTGTCGATGGGTTGAAGAGGACGACATTGCCGGCATTGGAGTCATCCTGAAGACAAGCGCCGAAGACCGTCACTCCAAATGAGCAGGTCGCCATCAGACCCTGCGCATCCGTCGCCGTGCAGGTGACAGTCGTCGTGCCTGCCGGAAATGCAGAGCCGCTCGGAGGCACGCAAGCGACCATCACTCCCGGACAGTTGTCCGAAGCTGTTGGCGCAGAGAAGTTCACCACAGCACTCGGCACACTTGAGCAACCTTGCGATGAAACCGCACTTATGCCCGCCGGACAGGAAGTGAAAGAGGGATTCTCGGTGTCGTTGACCGTGACTGTAAATGAACAACTCGTTCCCGTCTCAGGCGTACAGGTGACAGTAGTCATGCCGACAGGGAAGAACGACCCGCTTGGAGGCGAGCAGCTTACGGTTCCGCAGGAGCCGGTCGTCATGGGCGCGGGATAATTGACTACCGCACCGCACTGGTTGAGGTCGTTAGACTGGGCCTGGTCGGGCGGGCAGGTGAGCATACAGAAACCCGCAGGCGCAGTGTTCTGGAAGCGAGACACGAAGAAGTCGTTGTCAGACACGCAGGGCGTGTTGATTAGTCCTGCTACGATGATCCCATTGTCCGATTGAAGAGCCGCGCCATTGCCGCGAGCAGTGTTGCCGAGTTTATCGATAACTTTGCCGGTCATGGCAGCGCCGAAGGTCGTGTCAAGCGTTCCGTCAGTGTTATAGCGCGCAAGAGAGATGAAACCACCGGACAGGCCCGCCACCACGATCTTGTTGTCCGAGGGCTGAATTGCAACGGCGAATGCGATATCAACTCCGCCTGCGAAATCAGTTGTGACTTTCCCGGTCATCGCAGCGCCGAAAGTAGTGTCAGGTGTTCCGTTTGTGTTGTAACGCGCCAAAGCGTAGTCGAACGGTGTGCTGACAAAGCCCGCAGCGACGATCTTGCATCTGGTTGAATGGCGAGGGCCGTTATGTTGTCGTTTCCGCCTGCGAAGTCAGTAGTGACTTTGCCGGTCATCGCAGCGCCGAAAGTAGTGTCAGGTGTTCCGTTTGTGTTATAACGCGCCAGGGCGAAATCGTCGTTAGCCATGGAAACAGTGGTCTTGCCTCCCACAACGATCTTGTTGTCTGATGGTTGAATGACGACGGCATTTGCCTGATCGCCCGCGCTCGAATTGAAGTCAGTGCGGGTGAAGCCGCTGCTGACGCCAAACCCTGTGTCGAGATCGCCGTCGGCTGCCGCGACCCGTTTGGGCAGCAATGAAATCAAAAACGAGCAGGCGATAAAGATCGCCAGAGAAATACGCACGCGCTGTGCGGTGCTTACTCCGCGAACAAATCCTTTCATGCGGTGTCTCCTTAATGACCGATATGTGAACAAGAAGGTGGCGGATTGAGCAAATGTCTGTTTTTTTGAAATCCGGTAATCGCTTAGTCCTGCTGAAAGTTACCGGATCGTTTTATTATTTTGTTCTTCAGCGCCAAATCCTATTTAATGCCCTCTTCGAAGTCAATAGAAAGAAAATCACCGCTCCGCGCTTCTCCCGCGCAGGACTATCCGATCGCGGAAACGATAGACGCACTCAATCGCTTGAAAGCCCGCTCGCTCGAATTCATCCGCGAGTTCGAGCATGTTCAAACGCCGCACAGGATCACTCAATGATCCGCGCGCCCACGGAGCGGCAAGCGTCTCGATTGCATAAACCCACGCCGAGGGTTTGAGCATCCGCTTTACGTCGGCAAGCGATGCTCGCAACCATCGAAGCCCGTCATCGAGTGTGCCGCCGCCGAGTTCCATCATCGGCATAAGCACACTGCCGATGCTCACTATCGTAGCTTCGAATTTCGGCAGCGCGCTGTTTTCTCCAAGCCCGAACGCGAGAGCGCGTATGTCTGCAGAGGGAAGAATTTTTTCGAGCCGCAGTCGAGCGCGTTCGAGCTTGTCCTCATTCGGCTCGACGAGAGTCAGGCGGCCCAATCGCGGATAGCTCGCTGCAATTATCGCCGCGAGCTTGCCTGTTCCCGCGCCGACATCGATGAGATGGTCACGCGCGTCTAAAGGCGGCAGGGCCAGCATCATTTCGCGATAATGCTCAGGCTCGCGCTCAGGGCCGGCAGTCCACGTCGTGTCGTGCAGATCATACCAGTCAGGATGTTCCCACGGTTTATCAATCATCGTTTTCTCATCTCTTATGGTTTGAGAGGAATCAATCGCAGCGCGCCGCCATAGTTTTCGTCGTCCGTGCCTGCGAACAACTCGATTCGCCCCTGCTGCTCTCTGAGGGCGAGACCTTCGATCTTCAATCCGTCGACTCTGGCTATCAACTGCGGCTTTCGGTAAAGCGCGACTCTCGCACGGCCTGCATCGATTTGGCCTATGCGCCAGATGCAGCTTTGAAACGGGCCGCTGTCATCGTCCGGGTCGAAGGCGGAAGCGATCCACACTCGGCCTTTCGAATCGATATCGATTGCGCTCACCGGTCGCCAGCCCTTGCCTGTCGAGGCCGTCGGTCGATACACGGCGCGATGCGCCGCGCCGAGTTTCAACGGCTCAAGCTCAAGATCAGCCCAGATGATAGCAGTCTGCGGAAGGTCGTCGGCGCGCTCGGCATAAATGAACAGAAGTCGCTCTCCCGCGCGAGCCACCGCCGTTCCTTCTATATTGATCACCGAAGCGGGCATCTCTGCGAAGGATATCAGTTTCAATCGCTCGTCCTGAAACCGGACGTGAAAGATGCGCCGGAAAATGGGCCTGTCTTTTATTCGCTCGCCGCTTTCGACCAGAAGAAACGAGTTTGTGCCGGGTATGCGGGCGATGCTTTCGAGATCGCTGCTCGGCCCAGGCGGAGACGGCCAGTCGAGATCGATTGTCTCCACTTCCATTTTCAGCGGCGATTGCGGAAGACGGATGATGCTGACTCTTGGGCGACTCGGCATCGTAGGATTTTTCGAGTCGTGAATGGCGAGAAATCTGTCTGCTTCTATCCAAGCGATACCGCTCAGATCGGGCAGCATCTCAAGATCGCGTTTCTGAAAGCCGCTTGCGAGTGAAACGAGCAAGAAAAGTATTCCGCCCATCACGATGAGCGGACGAAAAAGTTTTTCTGTTCGCATAAATCCTCTCGTCAGGCGCGACTACTGATGGAGCCGCCGTGGTCGTCGGTTATGGCAAATCAGATATCGAGTTGTCACTCTACTGACCTGCGGGCGTTTGCGCAAAATATTTTATGTCTCTGAGCGATCCCGGACTTCTCATCTCGCGTGACTTGCCACTCATCGAAACGCATGAAAGAATCTCCATCTGCAACGATGAAAAACGTACTGATGCAAAAAACTGCGCTCGCTGTATTGCTGATTTTTTTCAGCGCCTCGGCTTTCCCTCTCAGGCTCATCGAGGCGCGGCCCATGGATGTCGCAATCGACGCGCCCGCAAGCCCCGCGGATGATCCCGATCCGCGAAACCAGCCTTCGATAGCCGTGAGCGCCACGAACGATCAGATAATCGTCGGCGCGTCGAAAGTCGTAGTCGGAGGAGCCAGCACGACGGGCGCTACGCGAGTGGCGCATTACTTTTCTTCTGACGGCGGCAGGACGTGGGCGAGCAGTCTTCTCTCGCTCGAAACTCCACAAAAGACGTGGCATCGCGCCACCGACCCGTCGGTCGCTTCCGACGCGGACGGGAATTTTTATCTCGCCGCGCTATTGTTCGACACTTCGTCATTCGACACCGGAGTTTATGTTTTCAAATCCACTGACGGCGGGCGCACGTTCACTGATCCTGATCCCGTAGTCCTCGACATAGGCAGCCCTCCGACCGATCCCATACGCGCAGAAAAGTGCTACATAACCATAGACCGCTCGCCTTCAAGCCCGTTCAAAAACACGATCTATGCAGTCTGGATGAGCAACGACAGAAACGAGCAGGTAACGAATCGCGTGCGAATTCTCATGTCGCATCGCAGACCGGGCGAGTTCGGTTTTTCAATGCCGCCGAAGATACTCAGTCATTCGGGCGACATGCGCGGGCCTTCGCTCGCCACAGGCCCGGAGGGAGAGTTCTACGCCGTGTGGGAAGGCATAGGCACTCCGCGAGTCTTCCTGTTCAACGCTTCGACAGATGGCGGAGAAACTTTTCTCCCTGTCGAAGTGGCTCCGTCGATTGATCTGAACATTTATCGTTTCACCGGATCGCTCTCGCAACCATCGCCGACTATCTTGATCAGCGGCGTGCAGCGAATGAACAGCTTTCCCGTGATGGATGTCGATTGCAGCGCGGGGCCGAATCGCGGGATGATTTATATCACATGGGCTGAAGCCGTGAATCGCTCGGATGCCGATGTGTTCGTGATGCGATTGACGCCGCCCAATGGACAGCATCCGACCATAAGCCTTCCTGTCAGAGTCAACGACGATCCCGCGGGCGCGGATCAGTTCTTTCCGTGGTTGAGCGTAGATGAAACGGACGGCTCAATCGAAGTCGCTTTTTATGATCGCCGAGATAACATCGGCGGATCGCTGATGAATATGTATCTCGCCCGCTCGACGGATGGCGGAGCGAGTTTTGTAAACACGCGAGTGAGCGCCGATGCGTCAGACCCGCGCATTCAGTCGAATATATTTGGCGCGGTCATCGGCGTAGGCGATCACATCGCGCTTGCGGCTGCGCGCGGCAAAGCGCATCTGATGTGGGCAGACACGCGACGAGGCAAGCAGGAAATTTTCTACGGCCAGATTCCTTTCACCGATTCCGGCGGCGGCGGCGATGTTCCCGCAAACGATTCGTGCCAATCTCCGCGCGTCATCAACAATCTGCCTTATCTCGACAATCTCGACACGACGCTCGCGGCATCTTCGGCTGATGATCCCGTTTTGTGCGCAGGCAATCAGGGAACTCATTCTGTCTGGTACAGCATCACGCCTGCGGTCGATACAGTCTATGGCATCGATTCATTCACGAGCGACTTCGATACCACAGTGAGCGTTTACACAGGCGCGTGCGGCGCGCTCACTCAAGTTGCCTGCGATGATGATTCAGGGCCCGGCAATAGCTCGCTGCTCACCTTCATTGCGAGAGCCGGACAGACTTACCTGATCGAAGTCGCCGGGAAGGGAAGCGGCGGGAATCTGCGATTGCGTCTCGGCGCTCCGACCATTACATCAGTCGAATATACTGCTGCGCCTGATGGCAGCAAGGCTTTGAAAATAGTGGGCGCAGGGTTTGCGGAAAACAACACCCGCGCGACGCTTCGCGTCGGATCGGATGATCTGGATTTGCCGACCATTTTTTACAGAGACCGTCAGGGCGATGGGACGGTGACGACGATATTTGCTACTAGGAAAAAACTCAAGAAGAAGGTCAAGAGCGGCAGGACTGTGATCATAACAATCGAAAGCCCTCTTGGACAAAACATCCTCTCGATTCCGTTTTCATTCACACGACCGTGAAAGCCCTTCACTTCGATGGTGAACTTCGGTTAATCCGCGACGCCAGTGTGCCTCGTCGCGAAGGCGAAGCCTTGATCGAGGTCATCCTTGCAGGCATCTGCAACACTGATCTGGAAATTCTCAAAGGCTACGCCGACTTTCGCGGCACGCCCGGTCATGAATTCGTCGGTCGCGTTGTCGAATCCGCGGACGCTTCACTCGTCGGGCGTCGCGTTGCGGGAGAAATCAACATCGGGTGCGGCGGGTGCGCTCTCTGCCAAGCGGGAGATGCGCGTCACTGCGCGACGAGAACTGTTTTGGGGATACATGGTCGCGACGGCGCTTTTGCAGAGTTTCTCTCTCTTCCCTCTAGCAACCTCGTCCCCATCCCGGATTCTATTGACGACCTTTCAGCAGTATTCATCGAGCCGCTTGCTGCTGCCTGTCACATTCTCGATCAGGTTCATATCGATTCCTCATCGAAGGTCGCCGTCATCGGCGACGGCAAACTCGCGCAACTGATAGTTCTCGCCCTCGCTCGCACCGCGTGTCATCTGACAGTGATCGGCAAGCATGAAGAAAAACTTGCGTTGGCTCGAAGGAGCGGCGCTCGCGCATTGCTGATCGACCAAATGACGGAAGAAAAATTCGATGTCGTGATCGAAGCGAGCGGATCGCGTTCGGGGTTGCCTATGGCCTTGAGGCTTGTAAGGCCGCAGGGCGCAATCGTTCTCAAATCGACTCATCATCAGACGACGGAGATTGATTTGTCTCAGATGGTTGTCAACGAAGTGTCGATCACAGGCTCGCGATGCGGGCGTTTCCTTCCGGCGATAGAACTCCTCTCAAGCGGAGCTATAGACCTCCATCCGTTCATCTCCGACAGCTTTTCTATAGAAGACGGACTTGCTGCATTTGATAAAGCTGCCGAGTCTTCGAGCGTGAAAATCATACTTCAGATGGTTTGATCGCCTCTGCTCTCCCTGAATCAGGCTCCTGGAACTGGTTTCGGGGCTTGGGCCTGAAGAAAGTTGTTGACACGCGCCTGCGCTGATGCTAATAATTCGCCGATGCCGATACCATATCTGGTATCCATTGATTAAAAGACCTACGATATTTAGGAGGCGATATGAATCAGGGCGATTTGATAGAGAAGGTGGCGCGCTCGGCCTCGATCACGAAGGCCGAGGCTGAACGCGCCATCAATGCCTTCAAGGGGGCGATCACCGACAGTCTGCGCAAGGGCGGCAAAGTGACTCTTGTAGGATTTGGCACCTTCAGCATATCTCAGCGGAAGTCGCGGCGCGGTCATAATCCATTCACCAGCGAGGCGATGAAAATACCCGCCACCAAAGCGGTGCGCTTCACTGTCGGAAAGCAGCTTAAAGAAGCAGTCAACAAGCGAAGAAGATAGTCTCACGGGGACGCCGCGCGGCGTCCCTGCTCCTGCCCGAAATAATCCAACCTTCCCCGGTCTGCAATTATCTTATTCTGCGGACGGACGAGGACTGCACGAAAAGGTGTGGGCTGAGACCGAAAGCGTAAGTGCTGCGGATGCCCGCTCGCCGATGACAGCGATTTTTGAGCGTTAAAGCGGGTATTTTCTACGGTACGGAGATTGCGACTGCCTGATACGGCTGCCTTTATAAGTTGAACGGATATTGACAAGATGATGTACAATGGGGGGCGTTCGAGGCCCGTCCTGTTGTTGCAGGCAAGGATAGCGATATGAAGAAGTTGTTTTTGATTATCGTAATAGCCATCTTCGCAGTAGCGGCTGTGGGCGCGCTTCCGGCGCAGGTCACTTATGCCTATGCGGATGATAAGAAAGACAAGGATAAGAAGAAAGACCCGGCAGGGCCGCCTGTGGTTAAAGATAAAGACAAGCAGAGGCCAAAAGACTCGCCCAAAGACCCGCCTAAGAAGGGCAAGAAGCCGGACTCATACTGATTATTTCTGGAAACTCGCCAGAGCGGCTTTTTCGTCTGAAAATATCTCAAACACCCCGTCGAGTTTTGAAATGGCGAGTATGTTTCTCACCGACTGAGAGGGGGAGAATAATTTGACGTGGCCTTTCTTTTTGAGGACCGAGCGATAGCATTTGATGAGGCTGCCTACTCCTGTACTGCTGATGTAGGTCACGCCTCTGAGGTCGAGCAGAAAATCGATCTCTTCCTCTTCGACAAATTTCTGGATCGTATCGCTGAGCGGATCAGGCCCGTCTCCAGGGTCCAATCGCCCTGTCACTCTGATGATGCGAACAGAATCCACCTTCCGACTGATTACTTTTGTTGGCCGTCTCATCATAATGATTGACTCTTGATTGACTTCCTCGCGCAGGCGGAAACAAAAGGTCAGACACCCGACTCCCCTGACCGCGCTTTCGACCAGCGTTTCAACTCAATTCAATGATTGCTAAATGTAAAGAGAATGCCTGATTTCAAAACCGGCTCAACATATTACATCAATCATCCATCGCTCACAAGGATGTCGGGAGGATATCTCGGCTTGATCCCATATTGTTGAGGCGGGCGCATCGAATGATGGTTTATAATAGCGCTTCTGATTTTCAGGAGAGAGCAATGAGCCAGTCTTCACTTCAACAAAAAATGGAAGAAGCTGTCTTCCAGCTTGAGCGCGCCTTCATCGAGTTAGCCGAAAACCACGAAATCGATGTCGAAACCGAAGGCGGTGTTTTGACTGTCACCTTCGAAGAAGGAGAGCGCGGCAAATTCATCATCAGCCCCAATTCCTCAGCGCGGCAACTATGGGTGTCAGCGCGAATGTCGAGTTATAAATTCGACTGGTCAGATCAATCCTCGACCTTCGTGCTGGCCCGCAGCGGCGAGCCGATCCACGAAGTGATGACTCGACTCGTGCGCGAGCAGGTGGGCGATGATCAGGTTTCACTTTGATAAGCCTGTTGAAAGAGAAAACTCTGCTCGAAGAATTCGGAGAAAAGACAAACCTTATGAGCGCGATTACCGCAGTGTTGATCGACGAAGATGAATCATCCCAGCTTGTCGATTCGCTCGCCGCAAACGAGGCCGTAAGCCGGGTTCTTCTGCCCAATAGAAAATTCGATCCGCGAAGCGGCGACGGCATCAGCCGCCTGATTGAAGAAACGAAGACGGATTACCTCTTGCTGATATTTCCGGGCGGCAGGGTCGAAATCGGCCCGCGCGCAATCGAGCGATTTCTCTCCGTCGCCCATGACAGTCGGGCCGCATGGATTTACTCCGATTTCAGAGACGATCAAACCGATCACCCGCTCATCGATTATCAACCGGGCAGTATCCGCGACACCTTCGATTTCGGCTCGATGGCGCTCATCTCGAAGCGCGACGCGCTGAAGGCCATAGCTAATCACGGCAACACTGGAGAAGAAATTCGATGGGGCGCGCTTTATGATCTCAGGTTGAAGCTCTCGATTGATTCACAGCTTCTTCGCATACCCGAACCGCTCTACACTCGCGCGCCTCTTGACACACGCGCGACGGGCGAACGCCAGTTCGATTATGTCAATCCGCGCCAACGCGACTATCAAATCGAAATGGAACAGATCGCCACCTCTCACCTCAAACGCGCAGGGGCTTATCTCGAACCGCGATTCGAAGCTGTGCCGTCAAGCGAACAGAGTTTTCCCGTCCGCGCGAGCATAATCATTCCGGTTCGCAATCGCGATAGCACGATTCGCGATGCCGCGATGAGCGCGCTTTCGCAAAAGACCGATTTCCGCTTCAATGTCATCGTCGTCGATAATCACTCGACCGACCGAACGACGGAGATTCTTTCTGAACTTGCAGATAATGACCCGCGCCTGATTCATCTGTGTCCCGAGCGCCGCGACCTCGGCATAGGCGGCTGCTGGAATGAAGCTATCTATTCCGAGCATTGCGGACAGTACGCCGTGCAACTCGACTCGGATGATCTATACGAGGATGAACACACGCTCGCAAAGATCATTTCGAAGTTCGACGAAGGATATGCGATGGTGATAGGTTCTTACACTATAGTCAATTTCGACCTCGAAGAGATTCCGCCCGGACTCATAGATCACACGGAATGGACGCGCGAGAACGGGCGCAACAACGCGCTACGAATAAACGGACTCGGCGCTCCTCGGGCTTTTTCGGTTCCGGTGTTGAGGCAGATGGGTTTTCCAAACACGAGCTATGGCGAAGACTATGCCGTCGCTCTTCGCATCAGCCGCCATTATGAGATTGGAAGAATTTACGAATCGATTTATTTCGCGCGCCGTTGGGAAGGCAACTCCGACGCTGCGCTCCCAATACCGACGGCCAACCGCTACGATGCTTATAAAGATTTTCTGCGCACGACGGAAATCCTCGCGCGAAAGCAGGTGAATGAAGGATGAACTGGGATGAAAGAATCATCAATGAGCGGGAACTCAAAGAATTTCTCAAAGACGGGGACGATAGAAATCTCGCGTCTTTTGTAAAGGCTCTCATAGAGCATCAGAAACAGACGTGGCCTTTGCTCAATGAGGGCTACCGCTCGCTTGAAGCAATCGAGACTAAATCGTTTCAGGTGCGCGAGTCCAGCGTCGTGGTTCAGCATAATCCCGCACGAAGACGCTCGACCGCAGCGCGAGTTGATCGCGCCGCGGTCGAAGCCCGTGGATGTTTCCTCTGTTCGGATGCGCTCCCTCCGGAAGAGAAGGGAATCGCTTACGGCGATCTGATGATACTTTGCAATCCGTTTCCTGTGCTCGACGAGCATCTTTCAATCGTTGATCGCCGGCACACCGAGCAGAAAATCGCGGGCAATGTCGAGACATTGCTTTCGCTCGCGCGGGATTTAGGGCCGCAGTTTTTCGTACTCTACAACGGCCCGCAGTGCGGCGCGTCTGCGCCTGACCATCTGCATTTTCAGGCTTGCTCGCGCGAGATTCTTCCGATAGAGCGGGACCTCGGAGCGGATGAGCCGTCAGCGACGGAAGACTGCGCCGTTTGCGCCGAGAGCCGCAACAACTTCGAATTATTCACGCTTGCGGATTGCGCGCGAAGCGTCGTCATCTTTCGCGGCAATCGCGGAGAGACCGTCGCCGCATGGATTTATAAAACGCTCGCCGCGCTTGCAGGAGACTGGAACTCGGAGCCGATGGTCAATCTCATCGCAACGCATGACCCGGCGGGGTGGACGGTTTATCTTTTTCCGCGAGCGCGACATCGGCCTTATTGTTTTTATGCCGAAGGCGAAGAGCAGTTGATGATAAGCCCCGGCGCAATCGATATGGCGGGCGTCGTAGTCGTCCCCGAACGCGATCACTTCGAGCGAGTGACGGCTGAACGGCTGGAAGAGATTTTCGCCGAAGTCAGCTTGAACGTCGAGGAAGTCGATTTCCGCATAGAGCAGGCGAGCGAGACGCCGGTTTCGGAGGGATTGTTTTGATCGATAAAGAACCTGTGATAAGCGTCGGTCTGATGAGCGGCGTCAAGTTCGTCAGGCTGACTCTCGAAGGACGATTCCGCGATGAAGCAGGGCAGGATATTGATGAAGGCGAGCGCGTTTTTTCAATTGACGAATTCGACAGCGCGCATGCCGTCAGCTTGCGCCACATTCGTCCGGTTGATTTCCGCTCTTCGCGTGTGACGGTTCACGAAGTCACCATCGGGATTGATTTTCACTGGGAGCGAAAAGAGTCCCAGCAGTTTCAGGGCGCGCTTCGTGTAATTCGCGACGAGCGCGGATTGACTCTCATCAACGAGCTTCCGATGGAATCCTATCTCATCAGCGTGATTTCTTCGGAGATGAGCGCGTCGTGTCCTCCTGACTTACTGCGCGCTCATGCAGTTGTTTCGCGTAGCTGGCTGCTCGCCCAACTGAAAAAAGCGAACACATCGAAGCCGGTCGTCCTCGATGATGAACGTGAGCGCATTCGCTGGTATGACCGCGAAAGCCACACGGGTTTCGATGTCTGTGCAGACGACCATTGCCAGAGGTATCAGGGGGCGTCGAAAGCGTTTTCGACTCAGGCATTCGATGCTGTCCGCGACACGCGAGGCACGGCGCTCATTTACGGGGACGAAATCTGTGATGCGCGGTATTCGAAAAGCTGCGGCGGGAGGACGGAAGTTTTCAGCGCAGCCTGGGAAGATCGTTCGGTGCCATATCTCACATCCGTTTATGACGGGCCGGATGAAGCGGCGGACTACGCGATGCCGCTTACGGATGAAGCGAATGCCGAAAGGTGGATACTCTCTTCGCCCCCGGCTCACTGCAACGTGGAAACAAGAGAGACGCTTTCGCGCATACTTCCCGGATTCGATCAGGAGACAGAGGATTTTTATCGCTGGAGGGTCGAGTACGAGCAGAAGGAGTTGCGCGAGCTTCTGCTTGCGCGCACGGGCGTAGATTTCGGTCGGATACGTTCGCTCGATGCGGTTGAAAGAGGCGAGTCGGGGCGAATCGCCAAACTCAGGATCGCGGGCGAGAAGCGAACGATGGTCATCGGCAAAGAGCTTGAAATACGCCGCGCGCTGTCGCGGTCGCATCTTTACAGTTCGGCATTCGTTGTCAAACGCCTCGGCGATTCAGATTTCCCGGAAGCATTCGAACTTATGGGCGCGGGCTGGGGACACGGCGTAGGGCTTTGTCAGATAGGCGCGGCGGCTATGGCCGAGCGCGGATACACGCACGAAGAGATACTCATGCATTACTTTCGCAATGCTGCGCTCCACAGGCTTTATTGATTCGTTCGTTTTTCATTTTCTCTTTCACTCGTGAGAGATTCGTCGAGCAATGTTGCAAGCATTCGAATTTGTTCCTGTTGAATAGCTATCAACTCGGCCCATTTCTGCTCGCGCAACTCGTCGAGCTTTTCCTGAAGATGGCGAATCTCAAGTTCTGCCTTGAGATTGACCTCGTAATCCTGCGCCGCGTCGAGCCGGTCTTTTTGAGCCTGCCGGTTCTGCGACATCATGATGATCGGAGCCTGAAGCGCAGCTATCATCGAAAGAAACAGGTTCAGCAGGATATACGGATAAGGATCGAATGCCGCGTCTCTTCCGGCAAGAATGAAAGAATTCAGAGCGACCCACGCAAGCAGAAGCGCGCCGAAGATCAGTATGAATGTCCACGAGCCGCCGAACTGGGCTATGCGGTCGGCGAGCCGCTGGCCCATTGTGCGCTCGTCCTCGAAAAGCCGGTTCGTGTTGCGGCTCACCTGCGCGTGATCGAGAAAAATTTTTATCACCCGTCGCTCGCGCTCCGACAGCTTCTCCCACTCCTTACGGAGAACTTTTCTTGCGATCTCCTGAGCCTTCGCGTTCATACCGGCAGCCTCCTTCCGATCTGTTTTTTGATAATCGAAGCGTAAGCGATAGCGGACGTGATGTCGACTCATCCGCCATTTCGCCTTAGCCTGCGGTTCGCGTATAATCCGCGTGTCACCCCCGATTGCCTGGCCCTGGTCGAATTCGGATTTTGGCGCGTGACAACCGCGATGCCTGAATCTAAAATCAACGTTCTCGAATCCCACTTCACCGCAGGGCGATGGAGGCGTCCATCAGGGCCGTCTTAGGTCTTGAGAAAAGCTCTTATGAACGTGCTTGCTGTAGACACTGGCTATTCGGCTACAAAGATTTATTCCGAGATCAAAGCGAACCGAAAGACGCTCATCTTTCCTTCTGTCATCGGTCCGGCTGAATTCGGCGAAGATTTTCTCGGCACACCTGAAGACAATTTCATTGCGGAACTCAGCCTCTATCCCGGCAAGGTTCGCAATTTCGGCGAAACGGCTGTCCATCTCAATCGCGGGGGCGAGATGACAGCCGACCGCGATATGTTCACCAAGCACTACAACCCCGCGCTTACAATCGCAGGAGTCGCGCGCTTCACGGATGAAAAACAGGTCGCCGCGCCCGATGTGCTGGTCGTAGGTCTTCCGGTCAATTTCTTTCAGAACCAGAAACAGGTTCTAATCGATAAGCTTTCGGGCGCGCACACCGTCAAGCTCTACGACATCGGCGGCAAGGTGCGCAAGTCTATCGAATTCAAATTCGATCAGATACTCGCCCTTCCTCAAGGCTACGGCTCGTATCTGAGCTATGCGCTCGACCGCGACGGCAATAAAGTCGCTGAGCGAATCGTTCCCACAGCCGTGATCGACGGCGGAGAGAAAACCATCGACATAGTCGCAGCCGACGGGCGATACATAAACACCTACTCGAAGTCGATCCCGTCTTCGCTCGATGCGGTCTATCACGATCTCCAGCGCGAGATCGATTCGCGCTTCGACGATTATCTTGAGCGCAGCACCATCGAATCCTACATCCGTTCAAAGACTCCCTACATCACGCCGCGAGGCGAGACGGTAGACCTCGAAGCCGTGCGCAAGCAGGTGATGGAAAAACATCTGCCTCAGATAATCGATCGAATACAAATGACCGTGCGACCGATGCGGCCTCAGAAAGTTCTGGTCGCGGGCGGTTCGGGCGATATGCTTTTCGACGGGATCAAGGAAGTTTTTCCGTCAGCCGAAAAAGTCGAATCGATGATCTTCTCGAACGCCGTAGGCTACTATCGATACGGATTGCTGCGACTGGCCAACGGCGACGCATGAGCGAATGCGGAGTGCGGAATAAGGGAACTGATCTTCATTCCGCGCTCCGCATTCGCAAATCCGCGTTTTCCGAGGCGAGCGCGCTTTTGGCCTGTTCGAATTCGATTTCGAGTTGAATCAGCATTTCACCCGTGCCGTCGAGATGACGGTCGCGCCCTCGCTTTTCCAGTTCAGAGCAAATCAAAGCGACGCGCATCGCGCCGAGGCTCGCGCAACTGCCCTTCAACGAATGCGCCGAGCGTTTGAGAGCGTCGAAATCAGATTGATAAATCGCTTCCTTCACTGCGGCCATCTGCGCGGGCGAATCTTCCAAAAACAATTCGATCAACTCTCGCATCAGTTCCCCGCCGCTCTCTTCCTCTAAACCGCGCACTCGATCAAGCGCCGCTCGATCAATCACCTCCTGCGCGTCAGGCTCTCGCGAACGAGCGCGAGCAGCGAGGCTCGCGGCCCATCGCTCGAGAGTAGAAAGCAGTTCTTTGACAGTTATCGGCTTGCTGACGAAATCATCCATCCCTGCGGCGAGGCATTCCTCTCGATCTTCCTTCATCGCGTTTGCAGTCATGGCGATGATCGTCGGGCGCGTATCGGGCCGAAGCTCGCGTATGCGGCGCGTGGTTTCAAGGCCATCCATTTCCGGCATCTGCACATCCATAAACACCAGATCGTAATGCTGTCGGGCTATGGCGTCGAGCGCCTCTACGCCGTTGCTCGCGACATCGGCGCGGTATCCAAATCGTTCGAGCATTCGCAGAGCCACTTTCTGATTGACCGCGTTATCTTCGGCGACGAGGACTCTGAGCGGCGATTTCATCCCGATCTGCAAATCGAGTTGTTTTTCCAGCGGAGCTTCATCGTTTGACGCGCGGCGGTCGAAGATGTCCGTCAGCGCGTTGTGAAGTTGCGAGGGCTTGATCGGCTTTGTGAGAAAAGCCGCGAACTCGCCTGCTCGCGCATCCGCCCCGCGCCATCCGAGAGAGGTGAGCATGATGAGCGGAAGCCTTCTTTCATCAGGCAGGTCGTGAATCCGCGCGGCAAGCTCGAAGCCGTCCATTTCCGGCATCTGCATGTCGAGTATCGCAAGATCGAATCTCACTCCGTCGCGCAGAAGCCCCATCGCTCTGATTCCCGATTCGACCACAGTCGGCATCATCCCCCACGAGCGCGTCTGCGATGAAAGTATTTTTCTATTCGTCGGGTTGTCGTCTACGATCAACACTCGTTTGCCGGAAAGCGCGGGCTGATCCTCGACCAGATAATGACGAGGCGCGGCCTGAGCGGGTCGGGCCGTTATGGTGAAATGAAAAACGGAGCCGCCGCCCTCGCGCCTTTCAGCCCAAATCCTGCCGCCCATCATTTCGACCAACCTCTTGCTTATCGCAAGCCCAAGCCCCGTGCCGCCATAGTTGCGCGTCGTCGAAGCATCGACCTGAGAGAAGGATTGAAAAAGCCTGCTCATCATTTCTTCAGGGATGCCTATGCCTGTGTCGCTGACGGCGAAGTGGATTTCGCAATGATCAATGGAAGCCTGAGCGGGGGAGTGGGAGAGTGGGGGAGTGGGGGATGAAGACTCACCGCTTCCCTCTCTCCCATTCTCCCATTCTCCCATTCTCCCATTCTCTTCCAGAGAGAGAGCGCGAAGGCTGACTACCGCTTCGCCTTTTTCGGTGAACTTCACGGCGTTCGAAAGCAGATTGACGAGAACCTGACGAAGCCGGGTGATGTCTCCGATGATGGATACAGGCGCGCTGTCATCGAACAGGTACGCGATGTTTAATTGTTTCTCCGCCGCTTTCGGCGTCACCAGATCGAGAGCTTCTTCCACGCACTCGCGCAAATCGAAGGGCTGCATTTCCAGATCGAGCTTGCCCGATTCTATCTTCGAGAAGTCGAGTATGTCGTTGATGATCGTCAAGAGAGCGTCGCCCGCGTTGCGAACCGTCTCGACGAAATCGCGCTGGTCGCGAGTCAACCTCGTGTCGAGCAGCAAGCCCGTCATGCCGATGATGGCATTCATGGGCGTGCGAATCTCGTGGCTCATATTGGCGACGAATTCCGATTTGGCGCGCGTGGCCGCCTCGGCTGTTTCCTTTGATTGCTGAAGCGCGCTCTCGAATCGTTTGCGCTCGGTGATCTCGATCAAAAAGCCCTGAAGCATTTCGGGTTTGTTCGATCCGGCGACTACGCTGACGAAATCCCGAAACCAGACCTCCCTTCCGTCTGCGGCGATCAGGCGATATTCGATCTCGTATTCACGCTCGCTTGCCGCCTTTTCCATGCAGAACTTAATCGTCTCGTCGCGGTCTTGAGGGTGGAGGTGATCGGCCAGAAAATTTTCTTTCTGCCAGTCTTCAACCGGGTAGCCCAAAAGCCGCGCCGCCTGCGGGCCTACATAAGTGAACCTGCCTGTAGCGGCGTCCGATTCCCACGGAATTACGTTCGTCGTTTCCACGAGGCGACGGAATCGCTCCCGGCTCTTTCTTTGCTCCGTCCGGGTCTGCTCAAGATCATCGAGCATATGATTGATCGCCGTCGAGAGAGTCGATAATTCATCTTCTTCGGCGACCGATACGCGCGCTGAAAGGTCGCCGCTCTCGCCTACTTCGATGACATTGTGACTCAGACGGGTGATTCGTGAGAGAATGACTTTGCGGAGCAAAGCGACGACGATCAGCCCGAATGCGGCTCCTGCCGCAAGCAGCGAGATGAGGAAATATCTGAAAGTGGCCTGGCCCTGCCGATAAATGTCGCGCGGCATTTCTACTTTCACCATCAGGCACGGAGTTCCGTATATGTCTTCCTCGATTGCGTATGCGCCGAGCCGCTCTTCATCGAGCGGCCTGACCAGAAGCGGCGATTGCTTCGATAGAGAAGATGCGGCTTCTCCGTCAACGGGCTGCGGTTTTTCATCGAGGCGCGAGATGCTGACCGGCAGATGAGTCGTTTCGGCCAGATGAGCTATCTCCGTCGTGTCGAGGGGGCGGCCCATGATGAGAGCGCCCCGCGCCGGTCCCTGCCCCGCGCTCGTAAGTACGGGATGCGTCACAATGAACATCACTTCTTTTGGCAGAACCAGGATTCCGGAAACAGGATCGGGGCGGCTATCGACGAGCGGGCCTGATCGAGACAGGTGATTATGCAATCCATCGGGCAGCGGGGTTTCGCGATTGTTTCTCAGGTCGAAGCTCTTTGAGAAAACAACCTGTCCTTTGCTATCGATGAGAAGCAGGAGGCTGACTTTGATCCGGCTCAGATTCTCGTCGAGTATCTCCACGCGAGGGAAGTCGGGATTCGCGCCGCCCATAAAAGCATAAGTCTGATCCCACGCCGCGTAATCGCTGGCCGTGTTGCGGAGCGAAGAAAGATCATCCCGGAGCGCGCTGCGAACGCGCTCAATGTTCTGGCGGGCATCCCGCGCTTCGAGATTCGTGTAACTCGACAGCACGACCGCGCGTCCGGCTGTCCACAAAACGGTGAGCAATCCGGCGAGGGTGATGATTATGATTAGAAGCGTTTTCTTCCAGAGAGTCACTCCCGCCCCCTATGCGCGCTTGCAATCACAGCATCGCCGCCAGAGCGCGACGGACGCGTTCGAATTCCCGCTCGATCCGCACGAGCAACTCACGCGCGCCCGCTGTAGAACCAATGCGTCCGAGCTTTTCCACTTCTAAACAGGCTGAGGCCAGCAGATGAGCGCCGAGGCTTGCGCTGCTTCCTTTCAGAGTGTGCGCGGCGCGCTCCATCGCGTGCGCGTCCGCCGACTCGATGGCAGATGAAATGGCAGCGATGTAGCCTGGCGCGTCCGTGATGTAAATTTCGACAAGCTCTTTTACCAGATCGTCTTCCTCGTCTTCCTGCAACTCGCGCAGTTGGTCGAGCGCCGACTGATCCAGCACATCGCTTTCGTTTATCGAAGACTCCTCGACGGCGGATTGATTTTCGGTCTCGTCAGCGCACCAGCGATTTAGCATCGCTTCGAGCGCCTCCATCTTTACCGGCTTCGAGAGATAATCGTCCATCCCTGCTGCCAGGCACTTTTCGCGGTCTCCGACCATGGCGTTGGCTGTCACTGCGATGATGGGAGTATGACGATTCGATCCTTCCAGTCGGCGTATCTCGCGCGTGGCTTCGTAGCCATCCATAACGGGCATCTGACAATCCATCAGCACCAGGTCGTAAGCCTCCTGCGAGAGGCGGTCCAAAGCCTCAAGCCCGTTCGAAGCGACATCCGCCCTATAGCCGCGCCTTTCGATCATCTGCACGATCACCCGTTGATTGATCGGATTATCTTCGACCACGAGCGCGCGCCTTTTCGTTCGAGACATTGTCGGAGGAAAATCGAATAGGCTCAGTCCCGAAGGCATCTTTTCCTCCTCGGTTACTTCGCTGCGTTCAAGAATGGCGTTCATAATTATTTCCTTCCCTGTCGATCAAACATCGTTCACGCTCTCAAAACCCCCTATGCCTGCTCCGCATCGCTCAAGCGCGGCTATGAGTTCTTCGACCCTGACCGGCTTGGAGATGTAATCATCCATGCCTGCGGCGAGACATTGCTCGCGGTCGCCCTGCATAGCGTTGGCAGTCATCGCTACGATTCGCGGGCGGGCTTCCGGCGGCCATCTGTCAGTGATTCTTCGCGCGGCTTCCAGCCCGTCCATTTCAGGCATCTGCACATCCATCAGCACCACATCATAAGATCGGCGCAACAGGGCTTCTATCGCTTCCAGTCCGTTGGCGACGGCATCGGCTCTATAGCCCAGTCGTTGGAGTATTCGCAGAGCGACTTTCTGATTTATGGCGTTGTCTTCGGCAAGCAGTATTCGCAGAGGCAAACGGTCGCCTATCGGGGTGAATTGCTGCTTCGATTCGGAAGTTTTTCCCGTCAGACCGTTTCTGGTGTCGAATATATTGATGAGCGCATCGTAAAGTTGAGACGGCTTGATGGGCTTGTTGAGAAAAGCCGCGAAGAGATCATCGCTCAATTCCAAAGGTCGCTGGCCGAGCGATGTGAGCATCACCATCGGAAACCGTTCGTAACGACGGCGAATCTCTTCGGCCAGTTCCAGTCCGTCCATTTCAGGCATTTGCATATCGAGTATGGCCAGATCGGGCGGTTGGGTGTGCGAGAGCAACTGCAAAGCTTCACTGCCCGAATCGGCAGTGATCGGTGTCATGCCCCACGATTCGGTCTGAAGCGAAAGTATTCGGCGATTGGTCGCATTATCATCGACTACGAGCACTCGCCTGCCGCTCAATTGACGGTGAGTTGCGCGCAGAAAAACGCGCGCCTGAGACGGAGCGGGAGAAGCAAGTATAGTGAAATGGAATTTCGATCCGCGTCCCGTTTCGCTTTCGACCCACATCCGTCCGCCCATCATTTCAGCCAGTCGTTTGCTTATGGCAAGCCCCAATCCCGTCCCGCCATAGTTGCGCGTCGTCGAAGCATCGACCTGAGAGAAAGAGCGGAAGAGCCTGTGCATCTTGTCTGCGGGGATGCCTATGCCCGTGTCTTCGACCGTGAAGTGAAGCTCGTAGCGCGGAGCGGGAAAAGAATGAGCGGGGGAGTGGGGCAGTGGGGGAGTGAGGGATGAAGACTCACCGCTTCCCCCTCTCCCATTCTCCCGTTCCTCCATTCTTCCATTCTCTTCCAGAGCGCGCGCTGTGACGGAAATTATTATTTCGCCTTCCTCTGTGAACTTGACGGCGTTCGAGAGCAGATTGGCGAGAATCTGACGCACGCGCGTCGAATCTCCGACTATGGCTCCCGGCACAGGCGTATCGATGAGATAGGCGAGGTTGATTTCCTTCTCCGAAGCTTTGGCCGTGATCAGGTCGAGAGATTCTTCGATGCAGTCGCGCAGGTCGAACGGATGGTATTCGAGGTCGAGCTTGCCCGATTCTATCTTCGAGAAATCGAGTATGTCGTTGATGATCGTCAGCAATGCGTCGCCGCTCGAACGGACGGTTTCGACGAAATCGCGTTGCTCTTCGGTCAGGCGAGTGTCGAGCAGAAGTCCTGTCATGCCGATGACTGCATTCATGGGTGTGCGAATCTCGTGGCTCATATTGGCGAGGAATTCTGACTTGGCGCGCGTGGCGGCTTCGGCTGCTTCCTTCGCCTTTTGCATAGCTTCTTCCGACTGCTTGCGCTCGGTTATATCCTCGACCGTTCCGACATAGCCGATCACTTTTCCGTCATCCGCCAAAAGCGCGTTAATCCGCGAATGCGCCCAGTGTATTTCCCCTTGCGGAGTGAGAAACCGGAATTCGTGCGAGAACGGGCGACCCTCGCGAGCGCATCTCGCAAATTCTTCCCTTATCGCTTCTTTGTCTTCCGCGTAAACCGTTCGGCTCCATCCTTCGCCGAGGCTTTCCTCAGCCGAGAGACCTGATATCTCATGCCATCGGGCGTTGGTGTAGATGCATCGCCCTTCGGCGTCATTCTGAAATATCCCGATAGGCGATGACGCGCTCAGCGACCGGAACCGCTCTTCGCTGGCCCTAAGCTCGGCGGTTCGCTCTATGATCGCGCTTTCGATTATGTCGTTGGTCGCTTCGAGTCGGGCCTCGCGATATGCTGCTGCCTGCATCTCTTCCACGCCCTGAAGGCAGGACTTGACGAGGAATATGTCTTCAAAGATGACCCACGCAGCATGCTCGATCCATCTCCAGTTACTTGCCGTCAGGACTCCGAAAACGGATTGAGGCCAGTAGACTCCGCGCAACAGATGATCGACGGCCACGACTGCCGAAGCCGATATGAGAACTTTCCAATCGCGATAAAAAGCCAGGAAAGCCAGCGAGCCGAAAACGTGAAAGTGCGTCTCGATGCGTCCGCCGCTGATATGAATGAGCAGCGCGGAAATCATCATCTGCCCTATTGCTATCGCGTGACGAGTGTAAGTTTTGCCAGATTGTCTCAATGCCAGATAAACGGGAAGAGAAATTATCGCCGCTCCGAGGAAAATCGACGCCCAAAGATTTATGTGAATTTCGCTCGCCGACCCGCGCCACGTTTTAGGAGAAATCAGGAGAGCCGCCGCGATTCCGGCCACCCATTCGAAGATCATCAATCCCGCGAACAAGCGATCCGTCCGACGGAATATATGCTGTTGCTGTTCGGCGAACAGAGCCGCCGCCCGATTCTTTATTCCTTCTTCACTCTTCATAGTCTTTACTGCCTGTTGCATAATCTGTCTTCGCCCTCCGCGTGATCGAAGACCGAACACCCGAATACGGGATAGTTCGCCTTGTCTGCTTCACCTCCGGTTATCAGAGAATAGATAGCATCGGCTCCATCATTGCCCCCCTCGCGCCCGCGTCCGGCAGTGATGCCGCCATGAAAAATCAGCCGCCCCTGTGTGTCGTAGAGAATCATCTGCCCCGAAGTCTCGGCTCCGAACCTGCGAACTTCTATCCCGTCTTCATCCAATAGAACCGTCACGCCCGGTATCGCTTCAGCCGCGCGCCAAAGATCGGTCTTCTCCCATCCTTCAGGCGTGCCAGCAGGCTTTACGAAAAGAACATAAACCGCCGTTCGGCCCTCGACTGAAGCCATAAGTTTCGCCAACTCTCCCATGCTCGCGCGCGTGCAGGGACAGCGCGGATGAGCCGCCATAATCAGCGTGGCGCGATCGGTCGAAAGATCGATGCGGCTGTCGGCAGGCCATCGGCCCGGAGCCGATGCCTGATCTCCCGGTTGAGTTTCATAATCGAGCATGCGGCTCACGCCGAATGCGACCGCCCCCGCCCACAGCGCGCAACCGAGTATGAATATGACGACTTTTTTATTCATCGGTCTCCTGACACTGTTTGGGGCGGTTGCGCATCTGCGCGCAAACGATGCGTCGAATTAACGATGAGAGATGCAGGCAGCCAGCCCCACCCTATCCATCCCGACTCCGAGCCGGACTGGTCAGGTGTGACATAAATGGCGGGACCGCTCTCGCAAGCCGGTTCAGTTTGATCGAGACGCACATCAAGCAATACGTGACTGCCCTGCGTCTTCAGGCTCTTCAACAATCTATACGGGTGAGCGGCGTCGCGAGCGAAATGGTAGCGGAACTGGCTGCCCCATCGTGAGCCGTCTCCGAGAAGCTCTTCAAACTTTTCGGGCAGATGACTCAGCACGAAATCAAATTCAGCGACCCCCTGATCGACCAGATACTCGACCGCGTGTTGAATGGAGGGTCGACAGGCGAGCGGAAGAAGCGAAGCGAGTCGCGGCTCGTTCATTGATTCGAGTTCAGGCGCGCGGCCCGTTGCGATTACAGTGGCTCTCATTGCGTTTTCCTCATGAACGATTGCTTCGCTCTCTTCTGTATAAAGCGTCTTTCATGATTTATCGAACCTCTCAGGCGCATCTGCCCCGAAAATCTCCGGCCCACATTCCGACGAGAGCGCGTTATAAAGGCTTTGCTACAGGAGTGAGTAAGGGCAAGCGATGTGCCGTCTTGCCCCTCACGCAGCAGACCTGCGAAGCGGTTGAAAAAAAAAGACTTAATTGGGCAAGATTTTATTTTATTATCAAAATCGAGAGGAAATCCGCGACAGTATTGAAAAGGCGATGTGGAGCAAAGGGGCAGTCGTGAATCGTCGCGGGTTTGAGAATCAACTCGATGGTCAGAGAATCAGCAATCATTGTATAGACATTGCGCTATGCGGAATGGATTCGCGGGTTTCCGAGATCTGCGAAATGGGCCAACCGGACAAGGATTTCTCCTACCGCGAGCGAAATCTCTTTCGGCGGTAGATGCCATTAAGAATCATCAGCGGATGAATCGGTCTTCATGACCGGCAGGTATTACAGCAACGTCATCGAAACTTTCATCCTGTTCTGTGGCGATGCAGTGATGCATCAGGCCGACTATTGACTGTAGTCGGTCTGACGTATTAAGCTGTTCCGTCATTTGATCGAGGGCTTCGCCTATGAAGATATCTAAAATAGCCATGCGAGGATTCCGACCATCTGACCGGGGAATCAAGCAGGTACTCGGCAAGCTCGAAGCCGAAGTCATGCAGGTACTCTGGCAGCGCCCGGATCAAACCGTATCCGAAGTCGAAGAGCGCCTGCGCCGCAAACGGGAGATCGCGCATACTACGGTGCTGACTACACTCGACCGCATGTATCACAAGGGTTATCTGACACGCGAGAAGAGCGGTAAGGCGTTCGTCTACGCTCCGCGCTATGACCGCGAGCAGTTCGAGCGCGAACTGGCGCAGGAAGTCCTGGTCGCGCTGCTGGGCGGGCTGGGCGAGCCTGTGCTATCGACCTTCGTCGAACTTGTAGGTGAGGACGAGGCGAAGCTCGACCGGCTGGAAGCGTTGATTAAAGAAAAACGGGAGGCGCGAAGGTGATGGAATTGCGCGGATGGTCGCTTGCGCTTGCAAGCGTCGAAAATTTCATCCTCATCAACACTGCGCTCTCGGTTGTCGCTTTTGTCGCTGCATCGATCTTTCGCGCTGGCTCTCGGCCTCCACTCTCGCAGGCCCGGTTCTATGCGGCTGCGCTTATCGCTCCGCCCGTAGTGTCAGCGTGGCTCGTGTGCGCTTCGCTTCTGCCCGCTTTGCTGATGGGGGCGAACCGCTGGGAGCAAGAACACGAAAGATCGCACACCGTCCACCTGCTCAACGCCCTGACCTCTCCTGTAGACCCTGCGCTCGGATATGCCGCTGCGGGATTCGCGCTGTTCACTACCTTGATTGCGATTTATCTGGCCTGGAGTGCGCGCTTTCGCCTCTGTCAGATTATTAATCGACTCGACATCGGCGCGGAACCGACTCCAATTGATCGTGTCAAACAAGTCGAAGCGGTCTGCCGCGAGCGCGGCCTTGCTGTGGGTCTGGTGGTCAGCAGCTACCCTTTCTCGTTCGTATGGGGCTACCTGCGCTCGAAACTCGTTGTTTCGACGGGACTGCTCAACACGCTTTCGTCAGAAGAACTGGCCGCAGTGCTGGAACACGAAGCGGCGCATCACGCTCGGCGCGACAATCTTATGAAATGGACGCTCACAATCTGCCGCTATCTTTCGCCCGCGTTCCCGCTGACGGGATTGCTGTATCGGCGGTGGACGGAACAGATCGAAATGGTATGCGACGAGATAGCAGCCCGACGAATCGCGGCTCCGGTCGAGCTTGCGGGCGCGCTGGTGCGAATCAAACGGCTCACTCTTGCTGCTCCGCGCATCGCAGGATCGGGATTCTTCAGCAACGACGGGCAGAACTTCGAACAGCGAGTGGCGCGAGTGCTCGCTCTCAGCAATGAATCGGAGATCGGCGCAGCGGATTATATGTCACGCTCGTGTACTCGAATGGCGATGGTTGCAGGCGCGATATTCGCCCTGTCGCTCGCAGCGATGCTCGTCGTCTCGCCCCTCGCCGTCCACCGCGCCATAGAGGCTGCGTTGAGCCTTATCTGATGGGCTGCCTTTCATACGAGCAAAGGCGGCTTTTTTATTATGCGTTGAAACTACAGCCGGTAGTTGCAGCGACAATGGAAGGAAGATGCGAAATGATCCGATTGATTGTGAAAGTTTCCGCCCTTCGACTGACGGCGGGGATTTTGCCCGTCATCGCTTTACTCTTTGCAGGCTGCGCGCGCAATGCGAAGCCTCAGATGGAAGCCGAAGAGGAGGCGATGGCGCGCACGGAGTTCACTGAGAGGATCGAAAACTTTTTCGAATATGAGCCGCTCAGAGCGGGCAAGCCAAGCCAGTTTCTGATACACCTGACTGACCTCGCGGACGGCTCGCCAGTCGAAAAAGCTGAGGTGATATTGATCGCGCGGGGGAAGGGAAGCGGCTCGACTATCGAACAAGTCACAGCGCGCGTAGGCAAAGTAACTGGAATATATGTGGCTGATTTGACTCTGGCGCAGGCGGGCGATTACGACATCGAATTCCGTGTAAGGAATCAAAAGCTCGACGAGCGAATGCCCTTGACCGACTTCAGAGTGGAGTGATCAGATGCCAATGATTAAGCAGATTCAGCGATTTATCGTAGCTTTATTCGCCGCCTTAGCTCTGTGCCATAGCGCAGTTGGTCAGACACCGACGGCAAACCTGCTTTCGCAGTCTAGCAATCAGCAAGGCCAATCGGATCTGTTGTCTGCTCCTCTTACTCTGGACCGAGTGATTGACCGCTTCCTGCAACGCAATCTCTCGGTCGAGGCTGCGCGCTATCAGGTCGAGGCCGCTCGCGCCGAGCAAATCGCGGCGCGTATTCGGCCCAATCCCGGTCTTACTGTCTCGGCTGAGAATTTCAAACTATCAGGTGATACTCCGTTCAACGGGCTTTACGAAGTCACAACCACTTACGCGCAGACCTTCGAGATGGGCAGCAAGCGACGGCTGCGCCGCGAGGTAGCCGACCTCATAGTATCTGTGGCCGAGACTGAGCTAGCCGACGTACTTAGGCAGCGATTGTTTGAGGTAAAACGCGCCTACTACGAAGCGGTGTTGGCACGCTATGCGCTGTTCAACGCTATGGAGAATCGCGCCAGCTTCGATGAGCTTATTAGATTCAACAGTGTCCGATTCGAGGAAGGCGCGATAGCTGAAGGCGAGTTGCTAAAGGTGCGGCTCGAACGTGTGAAGTTTGACGCGGCCTTTTCGCAGGGAGAACTTGCTCAACGTCAGGCGTTGATCAGGCTCCTCCACCTGCTCGGAGAGACGGATTTCTCACGCGCTGAGGCGGTCGCCGGAGAACTCAGCTTCGCGCCCATAACGATCGAACTTGCGCAACTCAAAGAACTGGCTCTTCAGAATCGACCTGATGTCAAAGCGGCTGAGGTTGGAGTCATTCTGTCAGAGCGCCGAATCGCCCTTGAGCGCGCCCGCAACTCTATCGACATCACACCATTCGCCGGGTACAGGCGCGTTGGCATAGATAACACTGTGTTGTTCGGCGTCACCATCCCGCTACGCTTCAACGACAGGAACCAGGCAGGCATAGCCCGCGCGGTGGCAGATGAGAAGGTCGCCCGTACCAGGCTCGTACTCGCGCGCAACCGCGCCCTTGCCGAAGTGGAGTCAGCCTATCGCGCCTATGAGACAGCGCGCGATCAGGTGACCACGTTCCAGCGCGAGTTGTTGCAACAGGCAAACGAATCCTACACGATTTCTCTGGCCGCCTATCAGGAAGGCGCGACCGAGTTACTGCCTCTGCTTGAAGCGCAGCGCACGCGCGCCGACATCCGCCAGCAGTATTACCGCACGCTGTTCGATTACCAGACCAGCCTCCTGTTTCTGGAGCAAGCTGTTGGGAAGGAGATAAAGCAGTGAGTACACAAACCGAGGGACCAGAAGCTATGACAAAGATCAAAGACGACATCGAAGGCAGTGCGCAGGCGACTCAATCGAGCATGGATGAGCCATTGCCGCCATCGCTCTACGCGGGCAGCCAGTTTTTTACAATGACCCGTAATCGGTGGATCATAGTGGGAGTGATGGCGGTCGCCATCGTTGCGATAATCAGCTATTCATTGTCGCGCCGCACCGCGACGCCCGCGGGGCAAGAGGCTGCTCCCGCCGCCGCCAGCCCGACCGGCACAGTTAAATTCCTGATGGAGCAGCAGTGGCTCATCAGAATGAAGCTGGCCAAAGTCGAGCAGCAATCGGTGGCGCGACAAATTACTTCGACAGGGCGCGTTATTCCGTCTCAACACAATCAGGCAATCGTCGCTCCGCCTGTCGGCGGCATCATCTCAGACGGACGTCTCCCTCGCATCGGCCAACAAGTCAAACAGGGGCAAACCCTTGCGGTGTTGACGCAGAGGCCCACGGCCGCCGAAAGCGCGCAGATCGCCGCTGGCAATGCCCAACTCCGCATTGAGCAAGCTCGTATAGACGCGGAGCGCCGTCGTCTCGCCCAGGTTGCCATCGAAGCGGATGTGCGACTTAACCAGGCAAGAACCGAGTACGAGCGCGCCCAGCGACTCTACGAACGCAAGGCTTATTCACTGCGCCAGCTTCAAGCAGCGGAGGCCGACTACAAGGCTGCGCAAGCCAGCCATGACGCTGCCGATCAGCAACTCAAGGCCTTGAGTAACGGCTCAACAGGCAAACTCGGCGAGGCTGGTATCCCAACCAGCTATGCGGTGATTGCGCCGATCTCCGGCACAGTTGTCAAAGTCAGTAAGGCTATGGGCGAGCAGGTCGCGCCGGGAGAGCGGATAGTCGAGATAGTAAATCTGGACACCGTATGGGTCGAAGCGCCGATCTTTGAGCGCGATCTGTCTTTTCTCAGTCGCCAGACCAAGCCTGTCTTTACCACAGCCTCTTATCCCGGAGTCGAGTTTACCGGCGCTATCTTAGATATTGGGGCTGTAATTAACGAGCAATCGCGCGCCGCTACTGTCACTTTCGAGGTGCCGAACCGTGACCGCACGCTGCGCATCGGTATGCAAGCCAATGTGCGGCTTGATACGGGAGAGATCGCTGAAGCCTTGATCATTCCGAAAGAAGCCGTACTCGACAACGAAGGCAAAAAGATCGTCTATGTCCTGCTTTCTGGCGAGGAATTCCAGCGCTGTGAGGTGACGCTCGGAGATGAGTACGGCGATAAGGTCGCGGTGCTTTCGGGCCTCGAACCTGGACAGCGTGTCGTCACGCAGGGAGCTTATCAGATCAGGTTGCAGGAGCTTCGGCCTGCCGATGCAGGCGTTCATTCGCACGAGACATAATTCGGTGATGAGCGATCAGTGATGATCGAAAAAACTCGCCGCTGCTCCCGTGTTTTCAGGAAATAATCTATGCTGAACAAGATCATCCAGTGGTCGCTCAACAACAGGCTGCTCGTCATTATCACGGCGGTCGCATTGCTCATTTATGGCGGCATCGTCACGCTGCGCGCGCACGTCGATGTCTTCCCTGATCTGACCGCGCCCACCGTCACCGTCCTCACCGAGTCGCACGGACTCGCGCCGGAGGAGGTTGAGTCTCTCGTTACGCTGCCCATCGAATCGGCGATGAACGGCACGGCGGGCGTCTACCGCGTGCGCTCGAATTCCGCCATCGGCATCTCCATCGTCTTCGTCGAATTCAATCTGGACACGGACATTTACCGCGCGCGCCAACTCGTCAACGAGAAGTTGCAGCAAGTCAGACTCCCCGCCGGAGTGCCGCCGCCCGTACTCGGGCCGATCTCTTCGACAATGGGCGAGATCATGCTCATCTCGATGACGAGCGCGACGACTTCGCCTATGGTGTTGCGCTCGATTGCCGATTGGACGGTGCGCCCGCGCTTGTTGGGAGTCACAGGCGTTTCGCAGGTGATGATTATCGGCGGCGAGACAAAGCAGTTTCAGGTACTCGTTGACCCGGCCAAACTCGTCGACCATGCCTTAACGCTCGAACAAGTTGCCGAAGCCGTCGGCGCTTCGAACGCGAACGCGGCGGGCGGCTTTCTGGAGCGGGCGAACGAAGAGTTTCTCATTCGCGGTCGCGCGCGAATTTACACGCCTGAAGACCTCGCGAACTCCGTCATTACCGTGCGCGACGGCACGCCGATTCTTGTCAGGAATGTCGCGACGGTGCAGGCTGGCGCGGCGCTCAAGCGCGGTGACGGCAGCTTCAACATGCAACCGGCGGTCGTCGCCACGATTCAGAAGCAGCCCAACGCCAACACGCTCGAAGTCACCGAACAGATCGAGGCGACGCTGGCCAGTCTCAAAGCGACGCTGCCGCCCGACGTGATGATTGACACGAAAGCGTTTCAACAAGCCGACTTCATCAACCGCGCGGTCGGCAACGTGCGAGCCTCGATCATCGAGGGCGGCATCATGGTGACCATCGTGCTGTTTCTCTTCCTCTGGAACTTCCGCACGACGTTCATCTCGCTGACCGCGATCCCGCTCTCGCTCATCACTGCGATTCTCGTGATGAACTACTTAGGCATCTCGATCAACACGATGACTTTGGGCGGTCTGGCCATCGCCATCGGCGCGCTCGTCGACGATGCGATAATTGACGTCGAAAACGTCTTCCGCCGGTTGAAGCAGAACGCACACTCACCCGTGCCCGCTCCCATCATAGATGTGATTTTCCGCGCGTCGAGCGAAATTAGAAACTCGATCCTCTTTGCGACTCTCATCATCATCGTCGTCTTCCTTCCGCTCTTCGCTCTCGGCGGCTTTGAAGGTCGCATGTTCGCCCCGCTCGCCTTCGCCTACATCATCTCGATCACCGCTTCGCTCGTCGTCGCGCTGACCGTCACGCCCGTACTATGCTATTTCCTTCTCGGTCGCTCGAAGCTCATACACGACGAGAAGGATTCACGACTTGTAGCGTGGGCGAAGAAGCATTACGCGCGCATACTGGACTGGACGCTCCGCAACCCGTACAAAATCGTCGCCACGTCCGCCGCGATGCTGCTCGTCGCTGTAGTTCTATTCGCGTTCATGGGGCGCGAATTCCTGCCTCCCTTCAACGAAGGCACTTTGAACATCAACGCCAACATGCCGCCCGGCACGTCCTTGCGAGAATCGAATCGCATCGGCAACATCATTGAATCCGTTTTGCACGAAGTTCCCGAAGTCGTCTCAACTACGCGCCGCACGGGACGCGCCGAACTCGACGAACACGCAGCGGGCGTCAACACGAGCGAAATCGAAGTCGTGACTGGAGAGAGCAACCGCCCGCACGCCGAGTTTATGGAAGACGTGCGCCAACGACTCGCGCGGATTCCGGGCGTCGAAGCGGAAGTCGGGCAGCCGATCTCGCACCGCATTGACCACCTGTTGTCGGGGACGCGCGCGCAGATCGCCATCAAAGTCTTCGGCCCTGACCTTGCGACTTTACGCACCAAAGCTGCCGAGATACGCGACCAGATGGCGAAAGTTCCCGGCATCGTAGACCTGATCATCGAGCCGCAGGTCGGCGTTCCGCAAGTGCAAGTCAACATGAACCGGCAAGCGGCGGCGGCTGTAGGATTGCGCGCAGAGGACTTAGCCGAGACGGTTGACACCGCCTTCAACGGCCACGTCGCTTCGCAAGTTCTGGAAGACCAGAAGACTTACGACGTGCTGGTGCGCCACGATGATGCGTCGCGCGAGTCGGTCGAGAGCATAGGCCGCACGCTGATCGATACGCCGACAGGCGCGAAAGTCCCCATCAATCAGGTAGCCGAAGTGCGCATTGACCAGGGGCCGAACACTATCAACCGCGAGAACGTGCAACGCCGCATCATCATTCAGGCGAACGTCGCCGCCCGCGACTTGGGAAGCGTTATCAACGATGTGCGCGCGGCTATCGGCAGCAGCGTGCAATTGCCGCAAGGTTACTTCGTGCAGTACGGCGGCCAGTTTGAGGCGCAAGAGAAAGCCTCGCGCCTCATCTCGCTGCTTTCGATTGTCGCCATCGGCGTCATCTTCCTGTTGCTCTACATCGCTTTGAAGTCGGCGCGTTCCGCCACGCTCGTGATGGCCAACCTGCCGCTCGCCTTGATCGGCGGCGTCGTGATGGTCTTTCTTTCAGGCGGCACGCTCTCGATCGCTTCGCTCGTCGGCTTCATCACCCTGTTCGGCATCGCCACCAGAAACGGCATCATGCTCATAAGCCACTATCAACATTTGATGGAAGAAGAGGGCGTAGGCTTCCGCGACGCGATCGTGCAAGGCTCGATGGAAAGGCTTTCGCCGATCCTGATGACCGCGCTCGTCATGGGAGTAGGATTGATCCCTTTGGCTTTGGGCGCGGGCGAACCGGGCAAAGAGATTCAGCAGCCGATGGCGGTTGTCATTCTGGGCGGCATAGTAACTTCGACCTTTCTGAATATGATAGTCATTCCCGCGCTTTACCTGAAGTACGGCCGCGCAAGGGCGAAAGCAACCGCAGATGATTTCGTCCTTGACCGCCAGTTGCCAGCAGTCGGTGATTAGCTTTTGATCGTCTATAGACTCACAGAAAATGTTTCCGGTTCAGAGTTCAATCCCAAGAGGGTGAGGCGATTCCGCGCAGCTTGCTGCGCCTCCTTTGCCTTCCTTATCCTCTGGATACCCCGCAGCTTGCTGCGGGGAGATTCATTCTTCAGGTTGTCTGGCTGCACAAAAGCAAGCTAAAGCTTGTACTCTGAACTTCACCCCTCAGAAAACATTTTCTTTAACTCTATAGTAAAGACTTCGAATGGCTTATGCTCTCACGATGCGTCATTCCGGTCATCCGTAAAATCGTATGGGACTGCGGTAAATCCATTTTCACTCGAATGCTTGATGGGGTAGCCCCGGAATTAGTTGATGAGATTAAACACGCGGCCAGTCACACGCCGGAGGCGCAGGATGTCACTGAAGTGCGGGTGAGATAGTTAGGCCAGCGGACAATGGTTCACCCACCCGAAACAGCTATTGAGTCATTATCTTTATGTCTGTTCCGCCAGTTTTATCAGTGCGGCATTCATCTCATCGAAGCCGCGCCTTGTGTCCTTATCCAGATTCCGCCAAAACAGCGGGACCAGCAAGCTGTGCTGTCAGTTGATCGTTGCTCAGGGTTTGATCACCTGTTCGCGCCCATCTTTATTTATGAGTTTCAGAAAGCTGCCTGCGCTCTTGGCCAGCATATGCACACCGGGCTGCTGTGAGTCGTCGGCGAGCATCAATCCGGAGCCGTCCTGATCCGCGCCGAGCTTGACCCGAATTCGTCCGCTCGGATCGGTCAACCGAAAGACCGCCGATTCCGGGTACCGCTTTCCGTCGGACATAGTAGTGGCTGGCTCGACATTGATGCGCGCTCGAACCTGCCCGCGGTCGTCGAGGATTTCGAGCGCGCGACCTCGGAGAACCGGCACGACTCCCTGCGCTGTGGCCGGACGTGTTTGAGCAAGATTGAATATCAGAATAGCGAGATTGAACACAGTGAGAACGATGACGAACCGTTGAGTTTTCATACTCTCTCCTTTGTCTGTATTGAGGATTCAATGCTTAGACGCAGACATCCGGCTTTTTCTTCCATGCCAATTTCGAGTCGCGTTACTTTGAAGGCTTACCCGAAGATTTGTTGAATCATTTTTCGAATCGCTTCCGTGATGTATTTCTTTACTTCGCTCTCCCCGATGAACGGAATCGCCTGCACCACATCCTGAGCGCATTCGGCTGTCGTGGAAATCAACACGCGGCGGAATATATCGTCTCTTTCCGTAAGCGGGGTGGCGGCGCGCAAGGATTCGAAAGAGAGATTGACTGTAGTTCGATACTTGAGGCTTTGCAGTATGAATGTGCGAGCGAGCGAGGCCGCCGTTTTAGATTTTTTCTTCATGAAGAAAATGATGGCGATCTTGATTAAGTCCGGATCCGGTTTCTGAATGCCGAGATCCTTTTCCACGAAATGCCCGACGAATTCTTTGTTTATTCTCGCCACCGCCGTCGTGCCTGCCGTCATTCCTTCCCCTGTAGTGTTAGTGGCGATCAGGTCTGTTGAAATTTTGGATGCGACTTTTTTCCAGTCTTTCTTGAGCCATTTCCCGAAGCTGAGAGCCGCTTCTGGGGCTGACCCCTTGACGGCCCCAGCGAACTTGTCGAGCGCGCGGGCTTCCTTCAATACCTTCTCAAGATTTTGGCCGAGTTTTTTAGCCGAGCGAATTACTTTCCTCGCCTTTCTAGCCTTGTTCACCGCCTTGGCACCTTTAATCGTCGCTTTCACCGCTTTACCCGCTCCGCCAGTGGCGACCGTAAGCGCCACGTCGCCCAGACATTCACCGACGCTCTCGCAACCGATGATGCTCCACGCGGTTTCTAAAAATCCTGGGCCTTCTTCTTCCACCTCGCTGAGGCTGGCGAGTTGCTCTTCCGCTTCCGCTCTTTCTCTCTCCGCTACGATGCGGGCGTTCTTCACATAAATTTTATCGTTCAACACAGTGACCAGAACCGCAATGTCATCCCTGACAAGCGCATCGGTCTTAGTGACGGCGTTGATGCGTCTTTCATACTCATCGAATGCCTCATCGAGAAATTCCAAAGCCAGTTCGCTTTTGTAATCTCCCGCATCCTGAAGGCGTTCCCTTTCATCGGCGTATCGCTCATTCGTCCGCTCCCAGAGCGCGTCGGCAGCCTTATTTTCCGCCTCCACTTCTTCTTTCAGTTTGTCCAATCGCTCGGACGAGGGGATGACTTCAAACCTGCTGAGAGAGCCTTCTTTTTCGATCAGTTTTTCTATTATGCTGCCCTCGGATTCGAGGCGACGCATCCACTTCTGGCGTTTTTCGGATGGGTTCAGCGATTCAGCTTTCGCGACTTTCAAGTGAATAGCCCAATACTTCTCGTGAATCCAATCTTTCACATCTTCGCTTCAGGTCGTCGGCTTCTTCCTGAGCGGAAGGCTGCTCTTCAACTTCTTCCTCCGGGTCGTCTCTTTGAATCGCCGGAGGCTGTTGACTGCGTGAGACTTCAGAAAAACCGGGTGCCTGTGTCTGCTGTACAACGTGCGTCAGTTCGTGCGCCAGCAATCGTCGCCCCTGCTCCGTTTCCGGCTGAAACTGACCCGCGCCGAACGCCACATGATATCCGTTGGTGTAAGCCCGCGCGCCGATGGCCGTTGCCGACTCTGCCGCTCTTGCGTCGGTATGCACCCTCACCTGACTGAAATCGCGCCTGAAGCGCGGCTCCATGAACATTCGTGTGGTTGCATCGAGCGGCTGGCCGGAGGAGCGCAGCACCTCGTCGACGACAGGCGGCGCTGTTGCCTCTCCGACATCGCCAGACTCGATGCTCTTCGCCTGCAATCGCTCAGGCTGATTCTGACACTTGGGACACTCTGCGCCGCAGGCGCAAGCGCGTTGCACCTGCGTGCCGGACATGCGCATCACCTCTTCGGAGACGCGATCCGCTTCCTGTTCAAATTCGTCTCCCGGCTTGTTGATCGATAATTTCGTCTGTATCGCTGTATGCAGCGGAGTCGGGCTGAGATCGCGCCCAACGCAGGATGATGAAGTAGCGACCAATCCGGCTTTGAGTCCTGCGGCATCATTTTGCAATATGCGCTGCACTGCCTGATTGCCGATTGTGCGCTGCAAGTGCAGGATAATATCTGCCGGTTGACGCAGTCTCTGCGCTGTGGTGTCAGACCGGGCAGGGCTGACGGATACAGGCTTTTGAGACTGCTTATGATTTTGTCCAAAGGTTCGCATGATTCGACTCCTATCGATAGATGCATCGTGATCTGACGCCATATTCACCGGCTCTGAGCATATCCGAGTGAAGCGATGGCAATCGGATGAAGGGCGGTCGAATTTTATCCTCGTCAGCCTGTTTATTTCAAGAACCGTGCCGACTAAAAGTCTCAAAATTTTGCGGCTTTTGCCACTCAACGACACAACGCAAGGATGAACGCCGCCGCTGCCGCAAGCGAGGCTGCCGCTCGAACATGATTCCACGCCGTCCAACTGACGACGTATCTCGCCCACACGCTCGCGCTTTGAGGGTCATCAGGCGCGACCCTTGCCAGAGCGTCATTCCTCGGTATGTTGAATGCTACCGTCACCATCAGGCTGCCAATGAGATAGAGCGCGCCTCCGACTATCGAGTAGACCGCGCCCGTGTGCCAGCGAAAGAGTGATGAGACGAGTATGATGGCTGAGACCACAGCCGTTCCCAGGAAAACCGACAGGAACAGCGGATTGATGACGATCAGGTTGATCGATTGCATCGCGGCTATACCTTCGCGCGGTGCGAGTCGAGCGAGAGCCTTCATCACGAAAGCTGAAAACGCGAAGAAGACTCCCGCTATCAACCCGCCGCCGAGAGCCGCGAAAAGCGTCAGGGCGAAGATCAAATCGTCAGTTGCCATAAGACTTCTCGCTATGTATCAGTCTAATCGCCCTCGAATTGTAAACGAAGCCGCTTCGAGCCTGCCGGAATTTCCACGTTGACCCCTTGAGGCTGTGGCGGAGGTGGCGTGTCAATGGGTTGCTCGCGCAGAATCATTCGGAAGACTACAGGAACATGGTCGCTGATGCGACCGGCGAAATCCTGCACTGAACGATCCAGCCGCACGATAGCCGCATCGTCGCCGGAAATCTGACCCAGCCGCACATCGCGGCTGACCAGGATGTGATCGATCAGCGAACGATTCGTGTCTCCGACGAAGGAAATCGCATCAGTCGTCGCGTCGTCCATCGTCATTGAAAACAGGTCGGGCGATTCTTTGAGCGCCGCAAGTACATCCGTGTTCAGTTGTTCGTTGAAGTCGCCGCCGAGGACGACCGGCATGCTTTCGCGCTCTCGCGTGTCTTCGATGATGCGAGCCAGATTTTCTGCCGCCAGCCGACGACGGGCGCGACTTTGCGCGTCGCCGAACGCTTTCAGATGCACGACGATCATCAGAAATTTCACGGTGTGGCCCGCCTCGCCGACAGTGCATTCGACAAACAACGGGAAGCGCGGAAATACGGTCTGCCCATTTGCGGTGCGCGCGTTCAAAAGCGCCATGTGCCGTTGCGCGATGTCGCCGCGCGGGCGCACCTCTGTAGTGTCCTTGTCGAACAGAACGGCTATGTCCTGCGCGCCCGGAGTGTCGAGCAGATTGAAACCCATCGAAAAACCGCGCTGTCCGAGCGCAGTGAGCAGTCGGTCGAGCGCGCCGCGTTCCACTTCGACCAACCCTAAGACATCCATCGCGAGTTTGCCGACGACTTCCGCGACATCTTCGACGCGCTGATCCGAAATCTGATTGTTGAAGTGTTCGATGTTCCAGACTCCCACATCCGCGAAGTCGCGCGTGCCTGCGAAGTCCGGCACTTCGACTTCGAACCCGGTTCCGTGAAAGTCGAAAAATCCCAGATACGGTGAAGTATCGGTGACGGATTCGAGCAGAGGCCGTATCGCCGCCGAACTGGCCGAGGACTGGCTGGCTTCGGCCAACAGGCGTTGCACGATTGCAGCGATGCGAATGCCTTCATTTTCCGCGCGACCTCCGGGCAGGGTCTGCCCGGCGTGATGCAGCGCAACCAGATCCCAGGTGTTGTTGAATACGGGGCTGCCTGAAGAACCCGGCTCGGTATCGGTCTCGTATCGAATCACCTGATTCTGTACGCGAACCACTTTATTGTTGTGCAGCGCGACTTCTTTCGGGCGACCGCGCGGATGCTGAATGATGTTGACCGCATCGTTGCGCGTCACTAAGGCAGGATTTCTGAGCAATCGCAACGGCTCGATATCTCTGACCGCTGCTTCCTCAATCGCCACGATTGTAAAATCCAGCCCCACGTTCGTGATGAAGAGGCGGCGCGGTTCGCAGGCGACGCGAAAGGCGGTCTGTTCTGCCTCGAAGCCGAACTCAGCATTGCTTCGCAGAGCTTCCTGAAGCGATGGGATGACGTGATTGTTGGTCATAATCACGCCGGGAGCGATCAGGAAACCTGTGCCGAGCGAAGTTCCGGTGATGATGCGACAGACGGCTTGTGCGGCCTGCGCGCCATCGAGCAGGAAGCGGGCGGGGAGGAAATCGGCTCCGAGGTTGAGGGCTTCGAAATGTTTTTCGATCTTCGTTTCCAGTTCGCGACGTTGTTCTTCGGTTTCGACGGGGCCGATGCGAGGATCGATGATCTCTCTGGCTCGTCGCGCCACCAGCCGACGAAACTGATCAGGGCTGAGGTCACGGGAAGATTCGATTCTGTATTTCTCCAGCGACCTGTCATCATCCGTGTAGATACGATTTTCCATGTCTATTCTCCCTGAGAGCTTCCCGCCGATTGCGGGAAACCTGAATAACATTGTTGGCAATTTCACCGCGCGGTTTATTCAGTAGGCGAGCGATAGATGAGGAGGGCGCGGCGATGAATGAAGCAGGATGAATGGGCGGCAATCCTGCCCTTGATCTTCTATATTACAGGCATCGAAGGCCCGACACGAGCCGAGCCGCGTGTTTGAACAAGAGCCAGTGAAGCGACAAAGAGCGCGTGATAAAAGTATGCGGTCGGGTGAGGCGACGTATCAGGCCAGCCGTTGATTATTTTCATCCTTCCGCATCGAACGCTTTTGAATCACATCGGTCTGCTCTCAAACGCGGATGGATCGCTTAGTTAGGTATTCGTCGATTTGCCCTGCATCAGCAACCTCGGCCCCTTCTTATCCGACTGGATGAAAAACCTGGCCTCTGAATGTACAATGCGCAGTCTGATGTTCGGACTGGTTGAATCCTTTACGGGGTCGTAATTGACGTACCCAGCTTCAAGCAAGCCGCGGAGATTTATCTTGAAAATGCCTACGGGGTAAACCTGCGCCTCTCCAGATGTTCGCCATAAGAGTCGTAGGTAAAACGGAGATTCGCTTAGAGGTACTGGGTGCTGGCAGCAACTTTTAGGGTCAGCGTCATTATACGTCCATTCATGAAGGCGGCTGCCTGCTGGATTGGATGAAACCGCAATGCAGAGATCAAATACATTCGGAGGCAGTGATATTACCCTTCGGCCACTCTTCTTTTCTTCCTCCTTCAGATCGCGGTAGATCGCTTCCAGATCGTAGTTGAACCTTGCTGCATGTTCTTCTCGCGCCTTTCGAGTCTCTTCAACGATTTTATCTATCCACATGACCTACTCTCCCAAAAGTTCTTCCGGCGTGCAGGTTACTGGCGGTTCGTATCCCTGCGACCGACATATCTCTGTTATAAGATTGCGCATCTCGGCGTTGGCGATGTGCTTGCAGTTCCAGGTGAGCAGAAAATCCATTCCATGAACAGTGGCCACAGCAATGTGCAGAGCGTCTTCAGATGCCTTTGCGGGTAAAGGCCCGGATTCGACCAACGAGTGAGCCAGAACTAATGCTTCTTCGGTTAATTCAAGTAGCGGTATCTGTTCTATAACATCTAATCGTCTTTTCGCGGCATCTTCATCTCCCGCGCCGGATTCGCGCACAACGAGTTGAGAAACATATAAATCGAAATCCGTGCGACGGTCTTCCCACCAGTCAATCGTAAGTTGCTGGTGTGCAGCAGTGATCAAATCTCTGCTTGGCCGCGCAGTGAGATAGCTAATCACGGATGTTTCTATGTAAACTTTCGGCTTCATATAACATTGAAGAGTCTATCACAGGCGAGATGCGCATAATGCCCGACTTCCGAAATAGCCGTACTAAAAATCGGTCGAATTCTATGCCCGCTGGTATGGCAAATCAAGAAGGGAGTTGAATGAAAGCTACAAGGTTTTCCATAGGTTGAGAGTCTTCGCTGTCGCACTAACTCAATTCCGAACGCCCATCGGCTTTTAACTTTTCCGGGAATTTCTTCACATCCTGAGACCTGCTGATATCGGCCACCATCAAGGCGTCGGGCGTGTCTACGACGACAAGCCCTTCGACTCCCAAAAGCGCAATCGCTCGATCCGTTGTCGAATAAACAATATTGCGTTTCGCATCAATTGCGGTCGCTTCGCTGAGAAGAAGATTTTCGTCCTCGTCATACTTATCTGCGCGTAGCTCGTACAAAGCCTGCCAGCTTCCTACGTCGCTCCATCCGAAATCGCCGCTCAATACCCGAACCATTGCTGAGGTATTCTCCATCACGCCATAGTCAATCGAAACGGATTTCAAACGCGGATAAACCCTCTCGATCACCGACGCGAATCGGTCGCTCCCCATTGCCTCGCCGATTTCTTCCAGTCCCTCATACAAATCGGGCAGGCACTCGCTGATCTCCGTGAGAATGGTCTTTGCCGTGAATATGAATATGCCGCTGTTCCAGAGATGACGCTCGCCTCTCAGATACTCGACCGCAGTTTCGAAGTCAGGCTTTTCGACGAACTTCCTCACTTCGAAGACCGCTTCGCCCTTTGCCTTACCTACTTCTTCGCCTAGCTCGACATATCCGTATCCGGTTTCGGGCCGAGTGGGCGGTATGCCTAAAGTTACAATCGCGCCCTCCCGCGCCGCTTCACACGCAGCGCGAAGCTTGAGCGCGAATCTTTCATGGTCTCGGATGAAGTGATCCGCGGGCAGAACTATGATGGGAGAGTTTTCATCCGCGCGAGCTATGTGAATCGCGGCAAGCCCTATGCACGGAGCCGTGTTCCTCGCCACAGGCTCGATCATCACACGCACGTTGCCCTGTGTGAGCTTGCGCGTCGTCTCTTCGTGAAGGCGGTTTACGACCACATAGACTTGCTCATCTGTAATGAGCGGTTTGATTCGATCAAGAGTTTCTTCAAACAGCGTGCGGTCGCTTGTGATACGCAAAAACTGTTTGGGCATTCGCTCGCGGCTCGCGGGCCAGAACCTCGTACCCGATCCTCCGGCCATCACAATCGCATACATTCGCTCACCTCTGGGAAACAGTTTTCAGTTGTAACTACTCAGCCCCATTAGGGGCGACCTGTTTATAGCAATCAGTTTATAAGGTTTCTCCGTAGCTCCAGAGGAGCGACCTGTCATCTGGAACAACAGGTCGCTCCTCTGGAGCTACGCAATCTTGTCACATGTTTTTCTATAAACAGGTCGCTCCTCTGGAGCTAAACAGCGGCATAAACTCTTATTCAAATCAATGCCTACATCATTGAGTCGGACCTGCTGAGTAGTTACTTTCAGTTTTCAGCTTTTCATCGCTTCAGGGAGCGCACAAAGATACAGAAGCGCAGAGTTTTTCCTCTGCGTCGCAAGGCTGCGAGGTTCTATCTCCGCGTCACCGTGTCTCCGTGTCGCGCTTGTGCGCTAGGCTCTTCCGAAGTCGTCCTCGAAGCGGGTAATGTCGTCTTCGCCGAGATAATCGCCCGTCTGAATTTCGATGAATATCAAATCTTCCGTTCCGGGATTCTCGACTCGGTGCGCGGCCCCGATGGGGATATCGATTGTTTTGCCAGCTTCGACATCGATGATCGCTCCGTCGAGAGTGACTCGCGCCACCCCCCGGACGACCATCCAGTGCTCCGCTCTCCGGGCGTGCTTTTGATAACTCAGCCGTTTGCCTGAAAGCACCTCAAGACGTTTGACCTTATAGCCCTGGCCTTCGTCAATAACGGTGAAGCTTCCCCACGGACGTTTATCATAAAGCGGCGATTGGTCGACCTCTGATGTTTTGCTCATGTCGTCACTCCCCGATCATTATAGATGAGAAATGTCGAAGATTCACCCATCACTAATTGAATCTCTTCCAAACGACCAGAAACCTTCCCGATTCGGCGGCCCAGTCGCCGACTTCCTTGTGCGTCAGACCCAACAGCACGGGCAAGCGACGGTAGAGCCATTCGCGCGGGTAAAGCCACGACAACGTGCCAAGCTGAATGTTGCGAATGACGTTGCGCGCAAGAGCGTCAACCGTGTGTTGCTCAGGCTCGCGAAGGCCGAGCCAGCGCGAATACTCTTCGAGCGAACGGAACCCGCGGCCTGTGCGTTTGTTTTCAACATGAAGAAAAGTCGCGCCCCACAGACGCCCCAGTATTTGAAGGCTCTGCTGTGTGAGCGGAACGTCAGGCGACTGGTCGGGCGTGAATTTGAAGAGCAGCGATATTTCGTAGAGCAACTGAATATTGAGCGCGGCCACTTCACTGGATTCGCCGACGAGCGCGGTCAGTCGTTCATCGCGCCCGCGATACGCAGTGGCGTGCCTCTGATGAGCTATCAGCAAGGCGTCGCCCAGAGCAAGCCCGCATTTGAAATAGTTGCGCCGGACGAAATCGGCATCAGGAGCCGATTCCACGCCTCGCGTTACCCTCATTGCCCACAGCAGCCCCGCGCCTCGATTCAACAACAGGCGAGTCGCTTCTATCGCAGGCAGCGGATCGCGAAGAGAAGCGGGCGAGTTCGCCGTCAATACATCTTCCTGCCCGTAAAGCACGACATGGCCGTCGAGCAAATCCTGCCACATCAACCAGCTTGGCCAGTTTCGAATGTCTTCGATGGTCAGCGGACGACTGAAATCGATATGAATTTTAAGTTCAGCCTCATACTTTTTGCTGATCGCCGCAAGCTGATCCTGTTGAATAGCGTTCTTGTCCTGAACGACCAGAACGAGATCGAGATCGTTGTATGCTTGCTCGTAGCCTTCGACGCAGATGACTCCTCCCTCGCCGCGACCGTAGCCGCCGCCGAGTATGAGCGCAACCAGATTTTCCTCCATCGCAGTGTGCGCGTCCTCGGCGAGTCGATGAAGCGCCCCGTCTATTCGCGCATTGAATTCAGCCGAAGCGTGACGACAATATTTCAGGTCTGTGTCGTAGGAAGGCAGATCGACCTGGGCTTCAGTCATAACCGGATATGGATAAAAATTGTTTTCGAGAGGCTTCATCCTGCGTTTCGCTCCTTGCAATCCAGAGTTTCATAATCAATCGGCAGTGGGCAGAAAAGAGCGCGCAGTTGTTGGCGTAAGGTAACAGGCGGTTTGGGAAACTGCGCCCCTCTCCGAGTGAGCTTCCCGCGAGGCGTCTCCCCCTTGCCTCCCCCCTGAAACCAGCTCACCTGCGCGCTTTTCACTGCCCACTGCATCGGTCATAGTCGAGTACAGGTTATCGAATCTTCGAGGCAGTTTTTCCATAGCGATATTGCTTGCCAGCATCGCCGCAGAGTCTTTATCGTAATGGTTGAATTCGTTCATTCCAGCCTCGGCAGTCCGCAGCCAATCGTCCGTTGCGAACGGCGGGAAAGATCGCTGCCTTCGAAGCATTGCCCCGGATCTCGCGCACGACTAACAACGGACCACTGCCTGCGGACTGCTCTCGATCAGTTCTCAAAAGCTGCTGCTGCTTCTTCCTTCGAATTGTATATGTCGAAAATTCTGTGCATGCGCACAATCTCGAAGAGCGCGCGCACGGGTCGCGACATCGCGCAAAGTTTCAGGTCTCCGCCGCGGGCGTTGAGATGGCGCAGACACGAAAGAATCGCGCCGAGACCCGAACTATCGACGAAATGCAATTCGCCGAGGTCGAATATGACCTGCTTGTGCGATTCCAGAATAAGGTTCACCTCCTGCTTGAGTGTCCTGGCGTTGCTGGCGTCGAGCGAAGAGCCGGGTAAAACGATGACAACCGAGTTTCCAATCATTTCAATCGTTGCTTCCATCCTGGTGGTCTCCCTTTATTTTTTTCGTCAGACGGATCAGCCGCCTTCCGCTTTCGACTTCGGAGTAAACGATCTCGTCGGTCGCCTGCTGAATGATGAATATGCCGAATCCGCCTTCGCGCGATCCGTCGAAGGCAGGCATCTCGACGCGCGAAGGGTCGAACGTATCGCCGCTGTGCAGCAATTCGATAATGATACTGTCGCTGGCGACTGCCGCTCTCATTTCGATCCTCTCGTCCTCGCGACTGTGATAAGCGTGCCGACAGATATTCGACAGAGCTTCAGTCACAGCGAGTTCGAATTCAATTATTCGGCCTTCTTCCATAGAGGGGTTCGACTGAGCGCAGATGCGGCGAAGGAACTGGCGCGCTCGCGCGAGGTTATTCAGGTCGCTTGAAATCTCCATCGTCTCTTTTTTCAATGGTGCGTCTTTCGACGGCGCGTCTTTCGATTTCGAGCTTGCGATCCTGACTGCAACGCAGGTCAGATCGTCGGCGAAAGTTTCAGAGCCGGAAAATTCGGCTATAGCTCGTTTCACGCTCGCCACTATCTCTTCTGAGTGGAGATGGCTGTTTGCGCGGACGAGTTTGCAGAGCCGATCCTGCTCGAACATCTCGCCCGCCTGGTTTTGAGCTTCGGTCACGCCGTCGGAGTAAAAGAAGAAAACATCGCCTTCGTCGAACGATACGGATGCCTGAGAGTGGCTTTCGCTCTCGACGAATCCTATGGGCATGTTCTCGCCTTCGAGCAAATCGCAGCGGTCAAATCTTTTCCTGTAATGAATCGTTTTCGTATGACCGCAATCGACGAAATCCATCTGGTTGCAAGCGAGATCGAACCGCGCGTAGCAGAGAGTTGCGAAACTGTCGAATGCCATGAACTGGCGCGTGACCTCGTCGTGAACGAGCGAAACGATATCTTCAGGGCGGGGAATCTGGGCGATTTCCGCTGAAGCCATCAATGCGCTGGTCGCGCGCATAAAGCAATTCTTGGTCGCGGCTCCGAGCAGAGCAGCAGGGATGCCTTTGCCCATCACATCGCCGACTAAGACATCCATGCACTGATCGTTATGGCGGACGAAATCATAGAAGTCGCCGTCAATGCGTTGCGAGGGGACGGTGAGCGCAGCCACCTGAAGCCGTTCGATATCGCGCGGCGGCTGGCCGAGTAGAAGCGTCTGTTGAATCTTGCCGCCGATTTCCGCTTCCTGTTTGAGTCGCTCGCTTTCAATCGAAGCGCGATGCAATCGGTCGTTTTCAATGACCATCGCGGCCTGAAGCGCGAGAGCTTCGGCCAGTCGCATGGTTCGCGAGTCGAACTGACGGTCGCCTTCCTCGTTCCAGATAGCGAGCGCATTGACGAGTCCCTGCCGGGTCTCGACGGGAGCGATGAGCAGCGAGAAGGCGTTGCGAAACTCCGGCTCGATGTCGAGCGACGCGGTGACGCGGTTGCGCCCGTTGAGGATGATCCCGTTTTTTTCGGCAAGCGCGCGGCCAATCAATCCTTCGCTTTTGCTGCGCGTCGCAAGACCCTCGATGTTTTTCGCCGCGACAGGCTCCAATTCATTGTCGCGCTCAAGCCAGAGAGTCGCGCGAAGATGTTCCTGAAAGGAAGTGGCGCGCGTCATTATGCGGTCGAGAAGATCCGTGGGACTGGCGAATGCTCTGAGGTCTGAACTGATTTCGTAGACGGCTTCGAGGCTCTCCCAGCTTGCGCTCAATTCTTCGAGCAGAGCCGTCTCGTTGTTTTCCATTTCAATCTGTCGAGTGATCGTCTCGATGATCGAGACCATCGCCGCGCGAACCTCTTGCAGAGCATCGCCGCAAAGCAGCACGGCTCCTGCCACTCCGCCCTCGCACACGATCTCTACCTTCGCGCGCGCGTGTCCGGCCCAGCATCGATCAGGTTGATCATTGATCGCATAAGAGCAGAAAGAATCCGTCAGCCATTCTTCGCCCGCATCCGTCAGATAAGCCATAGAAAGATTCAGGCTGCGGGCCACAGGCAGGGCCGCTTTATTAAGTTCATCCCTGATCCGGCTCGATAATTCTGCCGAAATCTTCTGATGAGCCATCGCTATAATGTCAGGGCTGGCTGTCGACATTCTTCTTCCTCTATCGTTCGAGCTATTTTTGGCGGAACCCCGAAATCCATCAGCCTCCTGAGCAGAGTTGAAGGGGCGATGGGTTTGGTGCAATGAGAATCAGCGCCCGCGAGTATGATTTCTTCCGGCGTGTCTTCGAATGATCGCGCGGTGAGAACCAGCACTGTGAGATTGCGATTGCCTTCATCTGCGCGAATCTGCTTGAGCACATCGAGACCGGATATGCCGGGAAGCACGAGGTCGAGGAGCATGGCATCGGGTTTTGCGTTTTTCAGAATCGAGAGCGCCTGCTCTCCGTCGCCTGCGAGCGTGACCTGATAACCTTCCTTCTTCAAAATGAATTCGAGAAATCTGGCGATGTGGCGCTCGTCTTCGACCACGAGCAATTTTGCAGGGCGAATGTTATGCATGAAAAAATTTTGACTGTCCATAACTCTCCTGATTTCGGATCAAGTTGAGGGGCAAGAGGCGTGCCGCTCATCCGTCAAATGATCGGGGTCGAAAAAGCGAGTTGATTCAGAGGTTTCCGAGAGACGGGCATTCTTGCCCCTGTCGGCGCGAAGAAAAAACGGAGTGGAATAAAGCTACAAAGGATGCCTCAAAGGTGAGGATTAACGGAACAGATGTGGACAATAGATGATCAATCGAGGGTGCCGCCGTTGTCGAAGAATTCAGGATAAAGTCTTTGAGCGCACTGAGGACAAATGCCGTGAGTGAATTCCGCTTCGGAATGGATTTTCAGATAGACTTCCAAATCATTCCACGCGCCTTCCTTATCGCGAATCTTTTTGCAGTTGGCGCAGATGGGAAGCAGCCCTGTGAGGACTTTGATTTTAGCGAGCGCGTCCTGAAGCTGGCAGATTAGCTGCTCGCGTTCGGCCTCGGCCCGTCGGCGATCCGTTATATCGCGAAGTATCACGGTATAGAGATTCTGCCCGTCGGCTTCCACCTTCGAGATCGAAGCTTCGATGGGAAACTCTTCGCCATCGGCTCTCAGCCCGCTCACCGAGCCTGATGCGATCATCGCGCGGTTAGTCACTTCCGCCTGACTGAATTGTCGTATGTGATCGCCGTGCGCGGAGCGGAATCGTTCGGGGATGAATCGGTCGACGGGTTGTCCTATGGCATCGCGGCTCGCGCAGCGAAACATGCTCTCTGCCGCCCCGTTGAACACTATTATGCGCTGCGAGTCATCTATGGTGATGATGGCATCCATCGCCGAATCGACTATGCCCGCAAGCCGGCCCTCGCTTGCGCGAAGGGCCTGTTCGGTTCGCCATCGGTCGGTGATATCGTGGGCCATGCCGCGGACTATCGGCGCGGCGACTCCCTGCGTGCGAAGCGTGTTGTAGTATTCCCAGATTCGCTTCTCCCCCCGCGCCGTCTGAACCGCCATCACCCCGCTGGCCGAGCCGTCTTGTCGAATGCGATCCATATACTTGTCGAACTCGTGACGGACTTCGTGCGCCAGAATATCGCGAATGCTCCGCTTGCCGATGAAGTCCTTAGGGTCATAGCCTATGAGGTTCACGGCTGCGCGATTGACCGACAGTATCATCCCGTCGAGGTCGTGCGTGCAGATGAGATCGAGGCTGTGTTCTACGAGATCGCGATAACGATCTTCGCTTTCTCTGAGCGCCTCTCCTATGCGTTTGCGTTCGGTGATATCTCTGGAAATGCCGACGATGCCGATCATCCGCCCCTCGTCGTCGTAGACGGGCGAATCCGTGACCATGGCAGGGAATTGAGCGCCATCGCGTCGTCGAACCATAAACTCGCCCGACCAGCTTTCGCCCGCCCTCAGGCGCGAGAGTATTTCGGCCCCTTGTTCTCGTGAAATATCGGCTGGCGTGAGTTCCATGATGTCGCGGCCCATTACTTCTTCTGCCGACCAGCCGTATAGTGACTGGGCGAATCGATTCCAGTAAATGACCGCGCCTGCGAGATCAGTGGCTATGACGGCCTGCTCAAGGAAGTCGAGCAATCGCGCCTGAAATCGGATTGATTCCTCAAGTCGGATTGATCCTTCGGACGGGGTCGCTTTTCCCGCTTGCTTGCGACGGCTCGTTTTTGCTGAAACCTGCCGACGTGATTTCCCGCCGGATTTCTTTTTCGTCCCACCTTCATTTTTCAATCGCGCGACCTCTTTCAAAAATACATTATTGCGACGACTATTCTTATAACCGCTCCGGCGTCGAATCAGATGGATCGACAATTTCCGGCCCTATGGCTCGGCCAAATGGAGAGAGCGAGCAGTTTTGATATCGAGTGACCTGAGACAGGAATCTCTGATCGGTTTCAGGCGATGCTTACAGACAAGTCATATCCTGAAGTTGAGCCGATCCATCTTTAGGTACAATCCCTTGCGCGAAAGGCCGAGGGCTTTTGCTGCGCGGGCGATGTTTCCGCCCGAACGGTGCAGCGCCTCCTGAATCATTCTTCTCTCTATCTCTTCGACTGCTTCTGCAAGCGTGACGCCTTCGGAGTCGGGAGCCTGATAGGTCGCCTCAGCCCTCGGCGATGCGAGAGCCGTCCGCATCTCGCGACCTGCGCGCACTATCTCCGCCGAAAGCGCATCAGGCTCGACGATGGACGCCGACTCGCTGTAGGCGACTATGCGTCGCACTTCGTTGCAAAGCTGACGCACGTTTCCGGGCCATTCATAGACGACCATCATATCGACAGTTTCTTCGGCAAGCTGAATCTCGCGCTTGGCCGATTCCTGTTGATAGAGGTTGAGGTAATGATTGATGAGCGCGGGTATTTCTTCGCGTCGCTCTCTCAGCGGCGGCACCTGAATGCGAATGACGTTGAGGCGATGAAAGAGGTCTTCGCGGAATCGGCCCTCGACGACTGCGCGCTCAAGCTCGGTGTTGGTAGCCGCTATGACTCTCACATCGACGTGAACGGGTTTGTTCTCGCCTATGGGCAATATCTCGCCTTCCTGAAGAAACCGCAGCAGCTTGGGCTGAAGATCGACGGGGAGGTCGCCTATCTCATCCAAAAGGAGCGTGCCGCGCTCGACCGTGCGGATTATACCCGGATTGTTCTGAACGGCTCCCGTAAACGCGCCCTTGCGATAACCGAACAACTGGCTTTCGATCATGTCGCGCGGAGCGGCGGAGCAGTTGAAAGGAAGGAACGTGTTGAAGCGGCGCGAGCTTCCCGCGTGAACTGCGCGCGCTATGAGTTCCTTGCCAGTGCCTGACTCGCCCGTGATCAAAACCGTCACATCCGACGAGCGAATTTTATCTATCTGTTCCAGCACTCGGCCCATCGCGCGACTTGCGCACAAAAATCCCGGCAACTCGACCCGGGCCAAAAATCGCGCCGGATTGAAGACCTGCGACCGTCGGCTCTTCGAGCGCAGGAGTTCGGTTTCAAGTCCCTGCTCGACGAGCGACAGCACGGGAGAGAGGTTCACTGTGCGCTCAAGAAATCTTTCGGCTTCGGGAGAGATTATTCGAAGCAGAAAATTCGACTGCTGATTGTCGCTGAAAGGGTAAACGAAATAGCGGGCGTAATCCTCGATCTCGATTTTTTTGAGGAATTCGAATTCTTCCCGCTGTTCTTTTTGCGAAAGGCCCGCTGATGCCGCGATTTTCATTTCGCCTTTCTGCTCCGATGCCTCTTTTTCCCTGCCGACTTCGACGATCAAAACGGCGCGGCTTGCCGCCTGAGAGTGAACTATCGAGGCAAGCTCGTGAAGCAGAAGCTCGCGCATCACGGATGCTCTCACGAGTCGCTGGGCTATGAAGCCGTCCATGGCCGAAGCTAGATCGAGCGTCGCTGCTGCTTCCTGCGATCTGGCGACGAGGGCAGGCTCTCTGACTTCGAGCATTCGCTGCTTGAGCGCATCAAGCAGTTTATCGGCTGCGCGCGAATCTATCACTGCGCCGAGGCGGTCGAAAGCGGTTTTTGCCGATTCGATTTCGTTTATCGCCTGCGGGATTCTGCCCAGCCGTTCGAGTATATCGGCATAAGTGATGCGATTGACTGCGCAGGCATAGACGTTTCCGTTAAGCTCGAATATCGATGTGCTTTGTCCGAGAGATTGAATCGAGGAGGCGAGATGGCCGCGGGCGCTTTCGACTTTCGCCACCATTCGCATCATCAATCCCCAGCCCAGCATCGTCGGGGACTCGCGCAAAAACGAAGCTACGCTCCTGACAAACAGGTTTGCCCGCTCGATCTGGCCGGTGATGAGCAGCGCTTCGGCCAACCATAGCTTCGCGTCGACGATGTAGCGATGATCGCCCGTGCGCTCGCAGGTCTCTATCACCTGCTCGAGAGGCTTGATTGCCAGATCGGCCCGACCCTTTACGATGTAGCTTCGGCCTATAGTTATGCGGGTGCTGAGCAATCCCCATTCGCCCGCCTTCACGGGAGAGAGAACCTCAAGGCAGTCTTCGAGCAAGCGATCCGCTTCTTCGATTTTTCCCTGAAGCAGATAAAGCTGGGCAAGAGTATCGAGCGCGCCGCCGTAGTTAGCCACGATGGAGGTATCCTTGAGCACCTCGATAGCGGATTTGACGAGTTGTTCGGCTCTCGCCCACTGGCCGAGCCATATCAGTTTGTCGGCGAGATTGTTCTGATTGTTGGCGACGAGGTATACGTTACCGGCCTTGCGGAAGTGATCGATGCATTTTTCCCAGGCGGCCAGCGCGCCTGAGGTCGAGCCGAGATGGTCGTAAGTTACGGCCAGATACATGTAGGCTCTTCCCAGAAGGCTGTGTTCTTCGCGATAGCCTATCATCGCAAGCGCCTGCTTGAGCGATTGCAGCGCGCTTCGATAATCGCCGTCGAAGGCCGCAATGTAGCCGAGGTTGATATAGGATTCGGCCAACTGACGCCAGTTTCCGATTATGCGGTAATGCTCAAGCGCCGAAGTGTAGTAATCGCGGGCTATGCGGACTTCCGAAAGATTTCTGTAAGCGCGACCAAGCCCGAAGAAGCACGCCCCCATTCCTGAGTGGCTTTCCATCTTGCGGGCCAGAAGCATAGCCTGATTGAAGAGCGCGATGGCGCGCGGGATATCGTTGTTGAATGAATAGCTCCAGCCCAGACGTATGATCAGGGTCATCTGGTTTGGATCGCTCAGGCGGGCATATTCCGAGAAGCGGGCGTATTTGACTACGGCTTCGAGTTGTTCCTTGTGCAGCCCCCGCTGTTCGAGGGCTTCGCTCAGATGGCAACGGATGATGGCTTCTTCTTCGGCAGAGCGCACGCCTCTCCGCAGGGCGGACCGAAACAGATCGGCTGCCTCTTCAAAACGGTTCTCTTCAAGCGCGGTTTTTCCAGCGGCAACCGGGTCCTGAACCTGCCGGTTGCTCAGTGGTTCCCTGCTCGCCATACACAGCCTTCCATTCGAGGGCGGTTATGATGCCTGCACGAGGTGAGGATAGTCCATTCTGTGCAATCTTCTGCTCGGTTATTATCGCTGATTTCCCCTGAACAACCCCGATTCTATTAGCCGCCTCGGAAGTAGTCAAGAGTATGCAAAAGGACAAAGCAGCACAAGCGCGAATTTGCGACTGCGAAAGAAGGCCGGAAATCGCCATCCGTCACATCCGGGTTGATCCCGGCGCGCGGGGCGGTTTATCTTCCATAGGCTCATTCGATAAGGGAGGAAACAGCATTGCGCAAAATCGCATCGGTCGCTATCGTTTTTCTAGCCGTCTTTACCGCTATGCCTGACACTCGCACATCAAACGCAACTTCGAAAAAGCTCCATCAACTATTCGATGGGGATTGGCAGTGGCGACTCGATCAGTACCCGGAATCGGCCACTCTACTTGGAGACAACCGATTCAACCATCGGCTCACCGATCTTTCCGTCGAAGCCATAGAGCAGCGCAAAGCGCACGAGCGCGAAATGCTCAATCTTATACGAAAAATAAATCGCGCCGCGCTCGCCCCTCAGGATCGCCTATCTTACGATCTCTTCCTTCGAGACAAGACCCTCGCCGTCGAAGGCCAGCGATTCCCTTCGGAGCTTGCGCCCATAACCCAGATGCAGGGCGCGCAGATAGAATTCCCTCAACTGATGGGAGCGATGCCGCTCGCTGCGTTGAAAGATTATGAAAACTATCTGGCGCGGATGGCAGCTTTCCCGCGCCTCATCGATCAGACAATCACTTTGATGAAGCGCGGCCTGGACGCGAAGTGGACTCCCCCTGCTTATCCCCTGCGATCAGTCGCCTCTCAGATCGAAGGCCAGATCAGCGACGATCCTTCGCGAAGCCCCCTCTTCAAAGCCTTCGAGAAATTTCCTTCGGACATAAACGAAACCCTTCGCCAGCAACTTCGCGAATCGGCGCGCAAAGAGATAGCTTCGTCCATCACTCCTGCGCTCAGGAAACTTCTCGCCTTCGTCCGAGACGAGTATCTGCCCGCGTGCCGAACTGATATAGCCGCCGCCGTATTGCCCGAAGGCGAAGCGTATTATCAATACTCGATTCAGGTGCAGACGACGACCTCGCTTTCAGCCCGCGAGATTCACGAAACCGGAAAGCGAGAGGTCGCGCGCATCCGTCGCGAAATGGAAGCCGTAATCCGCACGGTCGATTTCAAAGGCTCGTTTCAGGAATTCCTGACGCATCTCAGAACCGATCCGCGTTTTTATTTCACGCGGCCCGAAGACCTCGTTGCAGCTTATCGCGACATCTGCAAGCGGGCCGACGCCGAGCTTCCAAGATTTTTCGCAGAGCTTCCGCGCAACAGTTATGGCGTGCGAGAGATACCGCTTTACGAAGCGCCCGCGCAGACGACGGCTTATTATCAGCAGGGCGCATCTGACGGCTCGCGTCCGGGATGGTACTGGGTCAACACCTACAAACTGGAAACGCGGCCCCGGTATGAGATGGAGGCGCTCTCGCTTCACGAATCCGTTCCGGGCCATCATCTTCAGATATCGCGCGCACAGGAATTGAAAGGGCTGCCCGATTTCCGTCGCAACGCCGGATACACGGCTTATGTGGAAGGCTGGGCTTTGTACACCGAAAGCCTCGGCTCGGATATGGGGTTTTACAGCGACCCGTATTCGAAGTTCGGCCAGTTGACTTACGAGATGTGGCGCGCGTGCCGACTCGTCGTCGATACCGGAATGCACGCCTTCGGATGGAGCCGCCAGCAGGCGATTGATTTCATGAAAGAAAACACCGCCAAGACTGAAAACGATATCATAGTCGAGATTGATCGTTACATAGTCTGGCCCGGTCAGGCTCTCGGATACAAGCTGGGAGAGTTGAAAATCAAAGAGCTTCGCGCGAGAGCGAAGCGCGAACTCGGCGAGCGATTCGACATCCGCCGATTTCACAACGCGGTGTTGGACGACGGGCCGCTGCCGCTCGATGTGCTTGAAAAAAGAATCGCTGAATGGATCGCGGGGCAGAAGAGTTCGAGATGAATTGAAATTTTTAAGCGGCACAAATTTGATGAATTGAATTTTTTTACACTGCGGCAGAATCAATTGCAGGCTGTAACTACCTCGGCAATGTCACATTCCAAAACAAGCACTAACGATTTGATAAAGTTAGGCTTGTGTTGAAAAACAAGATTAGCCTGAAGAGAACCAAGCAAGCTCCTCTTCCTAAGCATCAA
>Ga0187893_10001021_pt1 | contig 69958 bp, 65 predicted proteins | sample MA1701074metaG_FD_139574 | JGI IMG/M metagenome (GOLD analysis project Ga0187893, IMG submission 139574) | White microbial mat communities from a basaltic lava cave in the Kipuka Kanohina Cave System on the Island of Hawaii, USA - MA170107-4 metaG ...
CGTCGTGGCCGTGGGCGTCGTGGCCGTGGGCGTGGTCGCCGTGCCCGTGGTCGCCCTGGCCGTGCGCCGCCGGCTGCCGGAACCGCTCCTCGCCGTGGAAGACGTAGAAGAGGAGCCGGAAGCTGTAGAGCGCAGTCACGAACGCGCACGCGAGCACGCACACGTACGCGAACGTGCCGCCCGGCACCTTCGCGAGGTGCGCCGCCTCGATGATCAGGTCCTTGGAGAAGAAGCCGGCGAACGGCGGGAACGCCGCGTTCGCGAACGCGCCGATCAGCATCACCGCGTAGGTGATCGGCAGGTACTTCCGCAAGCCCCCCATCCGGCGCATGTCCTGCTCGTGGTGGAGCGCGATGATCACCGAGCCGGCGCCGAGGAAGAGCGCCGCCTTGAAGAACGCATGGGTGTAGAGGTGGAAGATCCCCGCCGAGTAGGCCGAGGCGCCGAGCGCGACGGTCATGTAGCCGAGCTGCGACAGCGTCGAGTAGGCCACCACGCGCTTGATGTCGTAGACCACCAGCGCGATCAGCGCCATGAAGAACGCCGTGATCGCGCCGATGACGATCACGAACGACAGCGCCGCGTCGGACAGCTCGAAGAGCGGCGACATCCGCGCCACCATGAAAATCCCGGCGGTCACCATCGTCGCGGCGTGAATCAGCGCCGAGATCGGCGTCGGGCCCTCCATCGAGTCGGGGAGCCACACGTGCAGGGGAAACTGCGCACTCTTCCCCATCGCACCGATGAAGAGGCAGATGCAGATGACCGAGACGATCATCCACTCCGCGCCGGGGACGAGCTGGATCGTCTGCCCGGCCATCTTCGGCGCCGCGGCGAAGACCGCCGCGTAGTCGAGCGTGCCGAAGTAGGCGAGGACGAGCCCGATCCCGAGCAGGAAGCCGAAGTCGCCCACCCGGTTCACCAGGAAGGCCTTCAGGTTCGCGTAGATCGCCGTGTCGCGCCGGTAGTAGTAGCCGATGAGGAGGTACGACACGAGCCCCACCGCCTCCCAGCCGAAGAAGAGCTGGAGGAAGTTGTTCGCCATCACCAGCATCAGCATCGAGAAGGTGAAGAGCGAGATGTAGCTGAAGAACCGCTGGTAGCCCCCGGGGGAGGTGTCGTCGTCCGCCATGTAGCCGACGGTGTAGATGTGCACCATCCACGAGACGAAAGTGACCACCACCATCATCAGCGCAGTGAGCCGGTCGATCAGGAAGCCGATCTCGAACCGTGTTTCACCTCCGTTCTCGCCCGCCGTGAGCCAGGTGTAGACCGGCCCGTTGAAGGTGTTCCCGTCGAGCACGTCCACGAACACCGCGCACGACGCGAAGAACGAGAAGCCGACGCCGATGATCGTGACCCAGTGCGCCCCCGCGCGCCCGATCGCCCGGCCGAAGAGCCCGGCGACGAGCGCGGCGACGAGCGGCACGAGCGGGATGGCGAGGTAGAGGAGCTGCATGCGCATCACTCGCCCCCTACCCCTTCAGCCGGTCGAGGTCCTGCACGTTGATCGTGCGGAGGCTGCGGAACAGCACCACCAGGATGGCGAGCCCGATCGCCGACTCGGCCGCCGCCACCGTCAGGATGAAGAACACGAACACCTGGCCGGAGATGTCGCCGAGGAAATGGGAGAACGCGACGAAGTTCATGTTGACGGCGAGCAGCATCAGCTCGATCGCCATCAGCAGGACGATGACGTTCTTGCGGTTGAGGAAGATGCCGACCACGCTGATCGCGAAGAGCAGCGCGCCGAGCACCAGGAAATGCGCGAGCGTGAGCAACGTCCCCCCGGGCGTTCTTCTCTTCTAGTCCTTGTTCTCGGCCGGCATCGACACGATGCGGAGGCGCTCTTCGCGCGTCACCGTCACCTGCCGCGCCGGGTCCTGGTACTTGGTGTCCTTGCGCTTCCTCATCGTGAGCGCGATCGCGGCCACGATCGCGACCAGCAGCACCACCGCCGCCAGCTCGAACGGGTAGACGTAGTCGGTGTACAGCACCTGGCCGAGCGCGCGGGTGTTGCTGTAGGCGGCGCCCGGATCGCCGGGGGGCGCCGCCTCGGCGAACTTCGCCCGGTCGCCCGCGAGCACGAGCACCATCTCGACCGCCATGAGCACGCCGACAGTGGCCGCGAGCGGCAGCGCGCGCCAGAACCCCTCGCGCAGCGCATCGAGGTTGATGTCGAGCATCATGATCACGAACAGGAAGAGCACCATCACCGCGCCGACGTAGACCAGCACCAGCGTGATCGCGAGGAACTCGGCGCGCAGCACGAGCCAGATCGCCGCGGCGGTGAAGAACGCGAGCACGAGGTGCAGCGCGGCGTGCACCGGGTTGCGCGCGGTCACCGTGCGGATCCCGGCGTAGAGCAGGATCGCGGCGAAGGCGTAGAAAACGAAGACTTCGAAATTCATGGACTAGCGGTAGGCGGCGTCGGTGGCGCGGGCGCGGGCGATCTCGGCCTCGTAGCGGTCGCCCACCGCGAGCAGCATCTCCTTGGTGTAGTAGAGGTCGCCGCGCCGCTCGCCGTGGTACTCGAGGATGTGGGTCTCGACGATCGAGTCGACCGGACAGGACTCCTCGCACAGACCGCAGAAGATGCACTTGGTGAGGTCGATGTCGTAGCGCGTGGTGCGCCGGGTCTTGTCCGCCCGCTCTTCGGTCTCGATCGTGATCGCGAGCGCCGGGCACACCGCCTCGCACAGCTTGCAGCCGATGCAGCGCTCCTCGCCGTTCGGATAGCGCCGCAGCGCGTGCAGGCCGCGGAAGCGCGGGCTCGCCGGCGTCTTCTCCTCCGGAAACTGGATCGTGATCTTGCGCGCGAAAAGGTGCCGGCCGGTGAGCGCGAGCCCCCGGGCGAGCTCCGCCAGCAGCCACACCCTGAAGAAGTCGCGGACGCGCTCGAGCATGGCCGCCGCCCCTATGCCCAAGGGTTCCACGGCGTCTGCATCCACGCCGCCACCACCACCAGCCAGACGATGGTGAGCGGGATGAACACCTTCCAGCCGAGGCGCATGATCTGGTCGTAGCGGTAGCGCGGGAACGTCGCCCGGAACCAGAGGAAGCAGAACAGCAGCAAGCACACCTTCGCCACCAGCCAGACGATCCCCGGCACCGCGTTGAAGAGCGCCGAGTCGAGCGGCGGCAGCCAGCCGCCGAGGAACATGAGCGTCGCGAGCGTCGAGACGAGGATCATGTTCATGTACTCGCCGAGGAAGAAGAGCGCGAACGCGGTGCCCGAATACTCGACGTGGAAGCCGGCGACGATCTCCGACTCGCCCTCGGCGACGTCGAACGGCGCGCGGTTCGTCTCCGCCACCGCCGAGATGAAGTACACGAGGAACATCGGGAAGAGCGGCAGCCAGTTCCACGACAGGAAGTTGAGCCCCATTCCGGCGAAGGTCCCGCGCCCCTGCACCTCGACGATCGCGCTGAGGTTGAGGCTCTGCGACACGAGCAGCACGCAGACCAGCGCGAAGCCCATCGCGATCTCGTAGGCGACGATCTGCGCCGCCGAGCGCATCGCGCCGAGGAAGGCGTACTTCGAGTTGGATGCCCAGCCGGCGATGATCACCCCGTACACGCCCATCGACGTGATCGCCATCACGTAGAGCAGACCGGCGTTCACGTCGGCGAGCACCACCCCGGGCGAGAACGGGATCACCGCCCAAGCCGCCAGCGCCGGCATCAGCACCATCATCGGGCCGAGGAGGAACAGGAACTTGTTCGCCCCGGCCGGGATGATCACTTCCTTGAACACCAGCTTGAAGACGTCGGCGAACGGCTGCAGCAGGCCGAGCGGGCCGACCCGGTTCGGCCCGATGCGCACCTGCATGTAGCCGATGACCTTGCGCTCGGCGAGCGTGAGGTAGGCGACGCCGAGGATCAGCGGCAGCGCGATCGCCGCGATGAAGACGAGCGTCTTCACCAGCACCCAGAGCGGCGGGCCCCACGCCGGTCCGAAGACCGAGGTGGAGAAGCCGGCGAGGGTCTGGAGAACTTCCATCGTCAGGCGTCACGACACGAGGGGCCGCGGCCCCTCGTGCTCCCCGAAGTCGGCAAAATCATCGCTGTTCACGCCGGCTCGACCGTGATCTCGCCGAACATCGCGCCGAGCGCCGCCGTCGCCGGATGCGCCGCCGCCACGCGCAGCGCGCCGTCGGGCAGCGCATCGTCGCGCGCGGCCTCGAGCAGCGCCTCGCCGCCGTCCTGCTTCACGCGTACCGCATCGCCGGGCTTGAGACCGAGCCGCGCGAGCACCGCGCCGTTCGCCACCGCGCGCGGCGTCGCCGCGTCCGCGGTCTCCTGCAGCGCGGCGGCGCGCCGGACGATCGGATCGGCGAAATAGATCGGCACGTCGGCCACCCGCTCGAGCGCTGGCGCGGGCCTCGCCGGGGCTTCGATCGCGACGCCCTCGAGCGAGTTCGAGAGCCGGGCCGCGAGCGCTGCGGGGCTGCCCACCTCGGCGCGGATCTGCTCGCTCCGGTCGTAGCCGAAGCCGTCGACCTTGAGGAGGTTGCCCAGGACGCGCAGGACCTTCCACGCAGGCCGCGCCTCGCCGCGCGGCTTCACCACCGCGTTGAACGACTGCAGCGTGCCCTCGGCGTTGACGAAGCTGCCCGAAGTCTCGGTGAACGGCGTCACCGGGAGCAGGACATCGGCGTAGTCGACCGCCCGGCCCCGGAACGCCGTGAGCGCCACGACGAACTCCGCCTCGCCCATCGCCCGCGCCGCCCGGCGCGGGTGCGCGGTGTCGAGCTCGGGCTCGACGTTGAGCAGGAGATAGGCCTTGCGCGGCGCAGCGAGCATCGCCGCGGCGTTCAGCCCCTTCGCGCCGGGCACGCAGCGGGCGAGATGGCCGCCGACGCTGTTCGCCGCCTCGCCGAGGAAGCCGAACCGCGCGCCGAGCGCACCCGCCAGCGCTTGCGCCAGCGCGTGAAGCTGGCTCGCGCGCGGATGCTGCTGGGCGCTGTTCCCGAGGAAGATCCCGGCGTTCTTGCCGGTCGCGAGGCTCCGCGCGATCGCGCGCGCCGCCTCCCCGACCGCGACCGCGGCGAGCGCCGGGGGCACGGCGGCGCCCTTCTCCTCCGCGACCGCTTTCGCGACCTGCGCGAGCGCCGCGACCAGCTCCCCCGGCCGCGCGACGAGCTCGCGCTGGAGCTTCATCGCCAGGTCGTCCCCGGCGACGTGGATCACGCTGATCTGCTGTCCGCGCTTGGCCTCCTGCCGGAAGCGGTGGGCGAGAAGGGGCTGGTCCTTGCGCAGGAACGACCCGACCAGGAGCACGCGGTCGAGGCTCGCGAGCTCGGCGACCTTCATCCCGAGCCAGGGCGCGCCCCGCAGCGCCCCGTCGGTGGCGAAGTCGGACTGTCGCAGCCGGTGGTCGACGTTCTCGCTCCCGAGGCCGCGAACGAGCTTCTGCGCGAGGTGCATCTCCTCGAGCGTCGCGTGCGGCGACACGAGCGCGCCGATCGCCGCGCCACCGTGCGCGGAGCGCGCCTTGCGCAGGCCCTCGGCCGCGAACTCGAGCGAGCGCTCCCACTCGACCTCGCGCCACTCGCCGCCCTGCCGCAGCATCGGCCGCGCGAGGCGGTCGTCGGAGTTCAGGCCTTCGTAGGCGAACCGGTCCTTGTCCGAGAGCCAGCACTCGTTCAGGCCCGCGTTCTCGAACGGCACGACCCGCATGACCCGGTCGTTCTTGACCTGCACGATCAGGTTCGAGCCGAGGCTGTCGTGCGGGCTCACCGACCGGCGGCGCCCGAGCTCCCAGGTGCGCGCGGTGTAGCGGAACGGCTTGGAGGTCAGCGCGCCGACCGGACAGATGTCGATCATGTTGCCCGAGAGCTCCGAGTCGACGGCCTTCCCGACGAACGACACGATCTCGGCGTGCTCGCCGCGGCCGACGAGGCCGAGCTCCATGACCCCGGCGATCTCCTGGCCGAAGCGCACGCAGCGGGTGCAGTGGATGCAGCGCGTCATCTCCTCGGCGGAGATGAGCGGGCCCATCGGCTTCGCCAGCACCACGCGCTTCGGCTCGGTGTAGCGGGAGCTCGAGCCGCCGTAGCCGACCGCGAGATCCTGGAGCTGGCATTCCCCGCCCTGGTCGCAGATCGGGCAGTCGAGCGGGTGATTGATGAGCAGGAATTCCATCACCCCGCGCTGCGCTTCCTTCGCGTACTCGGAGCGGGTGGAGATCTTCATGCCCTCGGCGACCGGGGTCGCGCAGGCCGGCATCGGCTTGGGCGCCTTCTCGACCTGCACGAGGCACATGCGGCAGTTGGCCGCGATCGAGAGCTTGGGGTGCCAGCAGAAGTGCGGGACGTAGATGCCGAGGCGGTTCGCCGCCTCGATGACCGTCGACCCCGCCGGCACCTCGATCGGGCGGCCGTCCACTTCCACCTTGACCATCGCCGTCAATGGACTGCCCTCGCGGCCCCAAGCGCGAATCCCGAGCGCGGGCTCATGCAGCTTCGCGCTCCACGACCGCGCCCGGCCCGACCAGGCAGCGCCGGTGCCGGATGTGGTGCTCGAACTCCGCCCGGAAGTGCTGGATGAAGCTCTTCACCGGCAGCGCCGCCGCGTCGCCGAGCGCGCAGATCGTGCGGCCGGCGATGTTGTCGGCGGCGTTGACGAGGACGTCGAGGTCCTCCATCCGGCCGCGCCCGGTCTCGATGCGGTGGACCATGCGGTACAGCCAGCCCGTGCCCTCGCGGCACGGCGTGCACTGGCCGCAGGACTCCTCGAAGTAGAAGTACGACAGCCGCTCGAGGCAGCGCACCATGCAGCGCGTGTCGTCCATGACGATGACGGCGCCCGATCCGAGCATCGACCCGGCCTTCGCGATCGAGTCGTAGTCCATGTCGGTACGCATCATCAACTCGCCCGGCAGCACCGGCATCGACGAGCCGCCCGGGATCACCGCCTTGATCGTGCGGCCGGCGCGCATGCCGCCCGCCATCTCGAGGAGCTTCGCGAACGGGAGCCCGAGGCGTACCTCGAAGTTGCCCGGCTGCCCGACGTCGCCCGAGACCGAGAAGAGCTTGGTGCCGCCGTTGTTCGGCCGGCCGAGCTCGAGGTACTTGTCGCCGCCGTTCAGGATGATCCACGGCACCGCGGCGAACGTCTCGGTGTTGTTGATCGTCGTCGGCTTGCCGTACACGCCGTAGCTCGCCGGGAACGGCGGCTTGAACCGCGGCAGGCCCTTCTTTCCTTCCAGCGACTCGAGCAGCGCCGTCTCCTCGCCGCAGATGTACGCGCCCCAGCCATGGTGGGCGTAGAGGTCGAAGGCGACGCCCGAGCCGAGGATGCTCTTGCCGAGGAGCCCCGCGTCGTAGGCCTCCGCGAGCGCCTCCTCGAACCGCTCGTAGACCTCCCAGATCTCGCCGTGGATGTAGTTGTAGCCGACCGTCGCGCCGGTCGCGTAGCCCGCGATCGCCATGCCCTCGATCACGATGTGCGGGTTGTAGCGCAGGAGGTCGCGGTCCTTGAACGTGCCCGGCTCGCCTTCGTCGGAGTTGCACACCATGTACTTCTGGCCGGTATAGCTCTTCGGCATGAAGCTCCACTTGAGCCCGGTCGGGAAGCCTGCGCCGCCGCGGCCGCGCAGCGCCGACTTCTTGACTTCCCCGATCACCTGGTCGGGCGTCAGCTTTTCGGCCAGGATCTTCTTCAGCGCGTCGTAGCCGCCGCGCGCGACGTAGTCCGCGAGCCGCCAGTTGGTGCCGGTGACGCCCTTCATGATGACCGCGTCCGGCCCGTAGACGTCCGGCGCGAAGGGCGGGAACGCCGATTTCACGCGAGCTCCTCCAGCAACCGGTCGAGCGCCGCGGGCGTCATGAAGCTCGCCATGCGCTTGTTGTTGACCAGCATCACCGGCGCATCGCCGCAGGCGCCGAAGCACTCGCCCTCCTTCAGCGTGAACCGGCCGTCGGCGGTGGTCTCGTTGAAGCCGACGCCGAGCCGGTGCCGGAGGTGCTCGGCCGCCTCGTTCGCCCCGCGCAGCGCGCACGGCAGGTTGGTGCACAGTACGAGCTTGTACTTCCCGACCGGCGCGGTGTCGTACATCGTGTAGAAGGAGGCCACCTCCTCGACCGCGATCGGCGGCATGCCGAGGTATTCGGCCACGAACGCCATCACCTCGGGCGAGAGGTAGCCCCGCTCGTGCTGCGCGATCGCGAGCGCCGCCATCACCGCCGAGCGCTTCTGCTCCGGCGGATACTTCGTCAGTTCCCGGTCGATCTTCCCGAGCGCTTCGGCGGACAGCATGGCTACCGGTCCACTTCCCCGAACACGATGTCGAGCGTGCCGATGATCGCCACCGCGTCGGCGATCATGTGGCCGCGTGCGATCTCGTCCATCGCCGCGAGGTGGGCGAAGCCGGGCGCGCGGATCTTGAGGCGATAGGGCTTGTTCGCGCCGTCGGAGACGAGGTAGATGCCGAACTCGCCCTTGGGATGCTCGACCGCCGCGTACGCCTCGCCCGCCGGGACGTGCATGCCCTCGGTGAAGAGCTTGAAATGGTGGATCAGCTCCTCCATGCTGCTCTTCATCTCGACCCGCGACGGCGGCGCCACCTTGTGGTTGTCGGTGATCACCGGGCCCGCGTTCGCGCGCAGCCAGTCGATGCACTGGCGGACGATGCGGTTCGACTGGCGCATCTCCTCGACCCGCACGAGGTAGCGGTCGTAGCAGTCGCCGTTCCTGCCGACCGGGATGTCGAAGTCCATCCGGTCGTAGACCTCGTAGGGCTGCTTCTTGCGCAGATCCCACTCGATGCCGGAGCCGCGTACCATCGGGCCGCTGAAGCCGAGCGCGAGCGCGCGCTCCGGGCTGACGACGCCGATCCCGACCGTGCGCTGCTTCCAGATCCGGTTGTCGGTGAGGAGCGTCTCGTAGTCGTCGACGTAGCCCGGAAAGCGGGTGGTGAAGTCGTCGAGGAAATCGAGCAGCGAGCCCGCGCGGTTCGCGTTCAGCTCGGCGATCTCCTTCGCCCCGCGGAACGACGAGGCGCGATACTGCGGCATCGTGTCGGGCAGGTCGCGGTACACCCCGCCCGGCCGGTAGTACGCCGCGTGCAGCCGCGCGCCCGAGACCGCCTCGTAGCAGTCCATCAGGTCCTCGCGCTCGCGGAAGCAGTAGAGGAACATCGTCATCGCGCCGACGTCGAGCGCGTGCGCGCCGAGCCAGAGCAGGTGGTTCAGGATGCGCGTGACCTCGTCGAACATCACGCGGATGTACTGGGCCCGCAGCGGCACCTCGACGCCGAGCAGCTTCTCGATCGCCAGGCAATACGCGTGCTCGTTGACCATCATCGACACGTAGTCGAGCCGGTCCATGTACGGCAGCGCCTGGAGAAAGGTCTTGTGCTCGGCGAGCTTCTCGGTCGCGCGGTGCAGCAAGCCGATGTGCGGGTCGGCGCGCACGATCACCTCGCCGTCGAGCTCGAGGACGAGGCGCAGCACGCCGTGCGCCGCCGGGTGCTGCGGGCCGAAGTTGAGCGTGTAGTTGCGTATTTCAGCCATCTGGTCAGCCATCTGGTGCCCCGAGGTCGCCGTACTCCTCCTCGCGGATGATCCGCGGCACGATCTCGCGCGGCTCGATCGTCACCGGCTGGTAGATCACCCGCTTCTGCTCCGGGTCGTAGCGCATCTCGACCGTGCCCGAGAGCGGGAAGTCCTTGCGGAACGGGTGGCCGACGAATCCGTAGTCGGTGAGCAGGCGGCGGAGATCGTCGTGCCCCGCGAACATGATGCCGAAGAGGTCGAACGCCTCGCGCTCGAACCAGTTCAGGCCCGGCCAGATGCCGGTGAGCGAGTCGACCACCGGAAAGGCGTCGTCCGGCGCGAACGTGCGCACGCGCGCGCGCCAGTTGTGGGTCACCGACAGGAGCTGCACGACGACCGCGTAGCGCGGGCCTTCCCAGGCGCCCTCGCCGTGGGCGGAGTAGTCGAGCCCGCAGAGGTCCATCGCCTCCTCGAACCGCAGCGCCGGGTCGTCGCGGAGGGTCTGCGCGACGCCGATCCAGTCGGCCGCCTCGACGACGATGGTGACTTCGCCGAGCGCGGCCGTGAGCGAGGAGAGCCTGCCCGCGAGCGTCTTCTCGAGCGCGGCCTGGAGACGTTCGATTCGCGTCGCCATCAGCGTGGCATCCCGGAATCGCGCGAGCTAGCGCGCAATCGTGCTCGTCCGCCGGATCTTGTTCTGCAGCTGCACCAGCCCGTAGAGCAGCGCTTCGGCGGTCGGCGGACAGCCCGGCACGTAGATGTCGACCGGCACGATGCGGTCGCAGCCGCGGACCACCGAGTACGAGTAGTGGTAGTAGCCGCCGCCGTTCGCGCACGAGCCCATCGAGACCACCCAGCGCGGTTCCGGCATCTGGTCGTAGACCTTGCGCAGGGCCGGCGCCATCTTGTTGCAGAGGGTCCCGGCGACGATCATCACGTCGGACTGGCGCGGGCTCGGGCGGAAGACGATCCCGAACCGGTCGAGGTCGTAGCGCGCGGCGCCGGCGTGCATCATCTCGACCGCGCAGCAGGCGAGCCCGAAGGTCATCGGCCACATCGAGCCGGTCCGCGCCCAGTTGAACAGCTTGTCGAGCTGGGTGGTGACGAAGCCCTCCTGCATCAGGCCTTCAATGCCCATCGCCTATTCCCACTCGAGCGCGCCCTTCTTCCACTCGTACACGAAGCCGATCACCAGGATCGCGAGGAACACCATCATCGACCAGAAGCCGAACGCGCCGATGTCGTTCAGCGACACCGCCCACGGGAAGAGGAACGCGATCTCGAGGTCGAAGAGGATGAAGAGGATCGCGACCAGGTAGTAGCGCACGTCGAACTTCATGCGCGCGTCCTCGAACGCCTCGAACCCGCATTCGTAGGGCGAGAGCTTCTCGCTGTCGGGCTTGCGCGGCCCGAGGAACCAGCCGACCCCGAGCAGCAGGCCGCCGAAGACGAGGCCGACGACGATGAAGAGGAGGACGGGGAAGTATTCGGCGAGCACCCGCTCAATCCTTCGCGACGGCGCGCCGGTTCGCGGTTCGCCCGAGGCCTGCTCGCACGGAAATGCCCCTTCTCGTATCGTTGCGATGCGGCGGACCCCCGCGGCCCGCCTCGCCCGTGTTCAAGTAGTGTTCAGCTAGTGTTCGACTAGTGTTCGAAGCGTTCAAGCGTTGGTGCCGACGGGGAGACTCGAACTCCCACAGCCTTGCGGCCACCAGCCCCTCAAGCTGGCGTGTCTACCAATTTCACCACGTCGGCCCGCAATCGACTGCGCGCGCCCGCGCCAGCCGACCGGCCCGGACGCGACCTCCGATTTTACTTCGGAACCTCGCCCGGCTTCGTTGCCGGTGCCCCCGGCGCGCCCGCCGGATCCGCCCCGGGCGGCTTCGCCGGATCCACCGGCACCCCCTTCGACGGCTCCGCCTTCGCCGCGCCGGCCGCGGGCGGCGCGCCCGCGTCCATCACGCTGCCGCCCGTCTTCGGCTTGACGTTCGCGAGGTAGGCGAGCCCGAGGCTCGAGACGAAGAACACCGCCGCGAGGATCGCCGTCGTCCGCGACAGGAAGTTCGCCGAGCCGGTCGCGCCGAAGATGCTCCCGGAGGCGCCGGAGCCGAACGCCGCGCCGACGTCGGCCCCCTTGCCGTGCTGGAGCAGGACGAGCCCGATCACCCCGAGCGCCGTCACCACGTGCACCACGAGCAGCATTGTCAGCCAGATGTCCACGTCGCTCCCGTTCCCCGTTCGTCGGTTCCGCCCGCCTCGCCTACCGGGCCTGCTGCGCCCGCGCCATCTCCGCCGCCCGGCAGATCGCGAGGAAGTCCTCCGCGACCAGCGCCGCGCCGCCGATCAGCCCGCCGTCGATGTCCGGCATCCCGAAGAGCGCTTGCGCGTTTGCCGGCTTCACGCTTCCGCCGTAGAGCACCGCGAGCCGCGCCGCCACGCCGGCGTCCGCCGCCCCGATGCGCGCGCGGACGAACGCGTGCACTCCTTGCGCCTGCTCCGGGCTCGCCGTCCGCCCGGTGCCGATCGCCCACACCGGCTCGTACGCGATCACGGCGTCGGCAAACGCCCCGACTCCCGCCACCGCCACCACCGCCTCGAGTTGCCGCCCGACCACTTCCTCGGTCGCCCCCTGCTCGCGCTCCGGCCAGGTCTCGCCGAGGCACAGGATCGGCACCAGCCCCACTCGCTGCGCGGCCGCGAACTTCTCCGCGATCTGCACGTCCCGCTCGCCGTACAGGTGCCGCCGCTCGGAGTGCCCGACGATCACGTAGGTGCAGCCCAGCTCGCGCAGCATCGCGCCCGACACTTCGCCGGTATGCGCGCCGCCGTCGTGCTCGCTCAGGGTCTGCGCCCCCCAGGCGACGTTGGTGCCGGCGAGCGCGCTCGCCGCCTGCTGCAGGTACGGGAAGGGAGGGCAGACCGCGATCTCGACCCCGGCGAGCGCCGCCGCGCCGGCCTTGACCGACTCGAGCAGCCGCAGGTTCGCCGCGAGGCTCCCGTGCATCTTCCAGTTGCCCGCGACGAGCCGCTTGCGCATCGCGATTCCTGCCACGAAAAGCGTGTGATTGTAGCCGGGCGGGTCGATTGGGGTCAATGAAAACCGAGGGTTAGCGCAGCGAACTCGCGCACGGCCATGCCCGGGCACGCGCCGCGTGCCAGGGCCGGCGCATTCAGATGCGCGAGCACGCCGGTCGACCACAGCGACCGGGCGTCGCCGATCCGTGCGGTCATGCCGTCGACCGCGCCGGCCGGGATGCCGCGGGCAGCGAGGACCGGCAGCCGGCTCACCCCGCCCGCACCGACGCCCGCGTCGTGGAATACCGCCGCGCGCGCCGCGACCGGCAGCGCGGAGTCCGGGCGTCCGCCGTGGAGCGCGGCGTGCGAGCCGATGACGAGCACGCAGCCCGTGTCGGACGCGACAACCTTGCCGATCGAGTCGAGCCCCCAGACCTCGATCGCGCCGGGTTGCAGCAGATGGCGGCCCTCGTCGTACGGCGGCGGCGGCGAGTGGGCGAGCGGCGCGGCGCGCAGCCGCTCCGCCGCCTCGCGGCAGCCCATGCCGGGCGCGACGCCGACGGCAGCGGCCAGCAAGTTCGCGTGGGAGACGACGCCGCGCGCGAGCGCATCGGCGCCGTCGCCGATGCGCGCCGAGGTGTGCGCCACCGCCGCGGCGGCGGTGCCGATTCCCTCGAGGTAGGCGAGCCCGGCGATGCCCGCCGCATCCTTGCCGACGCCGGCGTCGTTGAAGACGACCGCCCGTGCCCCCGCGCTCGCCGCGAGGTACGCCGCGATCAGGCCGCCGTGCGAACCGACCACCAGCACGGCGCCCGCCACCTCGCGTCCGAGCACGGTCGCGCTCTCGGCGGCGACGATCGCGGTCACCGGACTGCCCTCGCCGAAGGGGCTCGGAATTCGCCCTGCGGACGGCCCGTCGGCCTCATGCCGCCGGCGGATCGACCCGGAGCCAGAAGGTCACCGGCCCGTCGTTCACCAGGCTCACCTGCATGTGCGCGCCGAACTCGCCGGTCTCGACGAGCGGGTGAGCCGAGCGCGCCTGCGCGACGGCGAAGTCGAAGAGCGCGCGCCCGAGCGCAGGGCTCGCCGCGGGCGTGAAGCTCGCGCGGTTGCCGCTGCGCGTGTCGGCCGCGAGCGTGAACTGGGGCACGAGCAGCAGCCCGCCGCCGGTGTCGCGCAGGCTGAGGTTCATCTTCCCCGCCGCATCCTCGAACAGGCGAAAGGCGAGGATGCGCTCGACGAGCCGCGCGGCGCTCGCCTCGGCGTCGCCGCGCTCGGCGCAGACGAGCGCGAGGATGCCGGCGCCGATCTTCCCCACCGCTCGTCCCTCCACGGCGACGGCTGCGCCGGTCACGCGCTGAAGGAGCGCGATCACCCGGAACGCGGGCAGGGCCGGTCGCAGAGCGCGACGATCGCGGCCAGGAGCTTGTCCGCGCCGAGGCGCGCCTCGTCCTCGAGCGGCTTCGAATAGCCGACCGGGACGCGCGGCGCGCCGACCCGCATGACCGGGATGCCGAGCTCCTCGGCGACGGTCGCGGCGATCTCGGCGCCGAAGCCGCCTGCCCGGACCGCTTCGTGCGCGACGAGGAGCCGGCCGGTCTTCGCGGCCGAGGCGAGCACCGCGTCGCGGTCCCACGGCCAGATCGTGCGGAGATCGATCACCTCGACCGCGAGCCCGCGACCCGCCGCGGTGTCCGCGGCCGCGAGCGCCGCGTGCACCGTCCCCGACCAGGTCACGAGAGTCGCATCGCTCCCGGTGCGGCGCACGTCCGCCGCGCCGAGCGCGACGCGGTGGCCCGCCGGCACTTCGCCTTCGAGGCCCCAGAGCTCCTTGTGCTCCATGTAGATCACCGGGTCGCCGCAGGCGATCGCCGCGTGCAGCAGCGCGTAGTTGTCCGCGGGCGTCGCGGGCGTGACGACGACGAGGCCCGGCAGATGGGCGAACCACGCCTCGAGCGACTGCGAATGCTGGGCGGCCGAACCGCTCCACAGGCCGTTTGGCAGCCGCGCGACGAGCGGCACCCGGCCCTGCCCGCCGAACATGTAACGCGCCTTCGCCGCCTGGTTCACGACCTCGTCCATCGCGCAGAGCGCGAAGTCGACGACCCTCATCTCGACCACCGGCTTCAGGCCGTTCAGCGCCATGCCGACCGCCGCGCCCATGATCGTCGCCTCCGAGATCGGCGTGTCGATCACGCGCTCCGGGCCGAACTCCTGCGCGAGGCCGCGGTACTGCGCGAAGATCCCGCCGCGGCCGACGTCCTCACCGATCGCGACCACGCGCGGGTCGGCGCGCATCGCCTCGGTGAGCGCGGTGCAGGCGGCCTGGGCGTAGGTGACGCGGGGCACGCGCTAGTACCAGCGCCCCGCACCGGCGTCCTGGATGTCGCCGTAGGCGGCTGCGGGCGCCGGCCACGGCGCGGCGTGGGCCGCCGCCACGGCGGCGGCGATCTCGCGTGCGGCCTCGTCGCGAATGCGCGCGAGCTCGCCCGCGCGCGCGCCGAGCGCCGCGAGCTTCTCCTCGGCCGTGCGCAGCGGATCCTGCTCGAGCGCCCGGCTCACCTCGTCCGGATTGCGGTAGCCGGCGGGATCGACCGAGACGTGCCCTTTTACCCGGTAGGTCACCGCGTGCAGGTAGCGCGGGCCGTGGCCGGCGCGAACCTCGGCGACGAGCGCCGCCGCCGCGGCGTCGACCGCCGCGACGTCGTTGCCGTCGACGACCCGGCCGTGGATGCCGATCGCGTGCGCGCGCGCCGCCACGCCCTCGCCGCCGGTCATCGCCCCGGTCGCGGTGGTCGCCGAGTAGCGGTTGTCCTCGCAGACGAAGAGCACCGGCAGGCGGTAGATCTGCGCCCAGTTGAGCCCCTCGAGGAACGGCCCGCGGTTGACCGCACCGTCGCCGAAGAAGCAGCCGACGATCTCCCTGCCGCCGCGGAGCCGGATCGCGTGCGCCGCGCCGGCGGCGATCGGGATCCCGGCGGCCACCACGCCGTTGGCGCCGAGCATGCCGACCGAGAAATCGGCGATGTGCATCGAGCCGCCCTTGCCGCCGTTGAACCCGGTCGCGCGGCCGAAGAGCTCGCACATCGTCGCGGTGGTGTCGGCGCCCTTCGCGATCGTGTGGCCGTGGCCGCGGTGCGTGGAGGTGATGAGATCGCTGCGCTCGAGGTTCGCGCAGACGCCGGCCGGAACCGCTTCCTGGCCGGTCGAGAGATGGAGCGGGCCGCGCACGAGTGCCTGCGTCCCGAGCGCGGCGCCGAAGGCGGCGACGCCGCCCTTGCTCGCCTCCTCCGCCGCGTTCTCGAACGCGCGGATGCGCGCCATCGTGCGGTAGAGCGAGAGCAGCCGCTGGGGATCGGCAGGAGACACCGGTGGCGGAGACGCGGGTGGTGGAGACACGGGTGGCGGAGACACGGGTGGCGGAGACACGGGTGGCGGAGACACGGGCGGCGGAGACACGGGCGGCGAAGCGGCTCGGGCGGAAGCGGGGCCCGCGAGTCTACTGGCGCGGATCGAGCGGCGTCAATTTGCCGCGCCTTGCGCCACGCGTCGCCCGCTGCTAGCGTCCGGGCGACACCGCGAGGGGGTGCGCATGGGACGGCTGCAGGATCGCGTCGCAGTGGTGTTCGGGGCCGGCTCTTCGGGACCGGGCTGGGGCAACGGCAAGGCGACCGCGGTGACGTTCGCACGGGAAGGCGCGATCGTCGTCGCGGTCGACCTGGATCGTGCAGCGGCGGAGGAGACCCGGGGAATCATTGCCGCCGAGGGCGGCCGCGCCGAGGCCGGCGTCGCCGACGTGACCGACGGCGCGTCGGTCGCGACGCTCGTCGACCGGGTCGTCGCGGCGCACGGCCGCATCGACGTGCTCCACAACAACGTCGGCGTCACCGACATGGGCGGGCCGGTGGAGCTCTCCGAGGAGGCGTGGCGGCGCGGACTGGACATCAACGTGACCGGCGCCTTCCTCACCTGCAAGCACGTGCTGCCGGTCATGCTCCGGCAGCGCCGGGGCGCGATCGTGAACGTGTCGTCGATCGCGGCGGTGCGCTACACCGGCTACCCGTATATCTCGTACTACGCCGGCAAGTCGGCGCTGAACCAGTTCACGGTGGGGATCGCGCTGCAGTACGCGCGGGACGGCATCCGGGCGAACGCGATCATGCCCGGGCTGATGAACACGCCGCTTATCTACAAGCAGATCGCCGGGCAGTACGCGAGCAAGGAGGCGATGGTCGCGAAGCGCGACGCCGCCTGCCCGACGGGCAAGATGGGGACCGCCTGGGACGTCGCGAACGCGGCGCTTTTCCTCGCCTCGGACGAGGCGGCGTACGTCACCGGCGTGTGCCTGCCGGTGGACGGCGGCCTGAGCTGCCGCGCGGTCTGAATCCCGGGCCTACCCGAAGCGCCCGGTGATGTAGTCCTCGGTCTGCTTCTTCTTCGGCTTGATGAAGATCGTGTCGGTGACGTCGAACTCGATCAGCTCGCCGAGGTACATGTAGGCGGTGTAGTCCGAGACCCGTGCCGCCTGCTGCATGTTGTGGGTGACGATCAGGATCGTCACCTTGTGCTTGAGGTCGGCGATCAGCTCCTCGATGCTCGCGGTCGCGATCGGGTCGAGCGCCGAGGTCGGCTCGTCGAAGAGCAGGATCTCGGGATCGGTCGCGAGCGCGCGCGCGATGCAGAGGCGCTGCTGCTGCCCGCCGGAGAGGTTGAACGCGAGGTCGTCGAGGCGGTCCTTCGCCTCCTCCCACAGCGCCGCCCCGCGCAGCGCCTGCTCGACCTTCTCCTCGAGCAGGCGGCGGTTGCGCTCGCCGCGCACGCGCAGGCCGTACGCGACGTTCTCGAAGATCGACTTGGGGAACGGGTTCGGCTTCTGGAACACCATGCTGATCCGCATCCGGACCTCGATCGGGTCGACTTCCTTGCCGAGCAGGTTGGTGTTGTCCGGATAGAGGCGGATGTCGCCCTGGTACCGGTTGCCGGGATAGAGGTCGTGCATCCGGTTGAAGCAGCGCAGGAACGTCGACTTGCCGCAGCCGGACGGCCCGATGAGGGCGGTCACCTTCTTGTCGTGCACCGGCATGTTGAGGCCCTTCAGCGCATGGAAATCGCCGTAGTAGAAGCTGAGGCCCTTCGCCTCGGCCTTCAGCGCGACTGCGGTCTCGGTTGCGGTCATGTCGTGGGCTCCCCCGGAATTCCCGTTCGCGTCACCATTTGATGTTTTTCCGCAGACGATAGCGCAGCCAGATCGCCAGGCCGTTCATCGCCAGCGTCATCAGCACCAGCACGAAGCCGGCCGCAGCGGCGTTCTGGTGAAAGGCCGCTTCCGGCCGCGAGGTCCAGTTGAACATCTGGATCGGCATCACGCTGAACGGCGAGAACAGCCATTCGAAGCTGATGAACGGCGGCGTCGTCGTCACCGGCGCGGCCGGGAGGAACGCGATGAACGTCAGCGCCCCGATCGTGATGATCGGCGCCGTCTCGCCGATCGCGCGCGCCATGCCGATGATCACCCCGGTGAGGATCCCGGCGGCCGAGTAGGGGACGATGTGGTCCTTGGTCGTCTGCCACTGGGTGGCGCCGAGCGCGTACGCTCCCTCGCGTATCGACTGCGGGATCCCGCGGATCGCTTCGCGGGTCGCGACGATCACAACCGGCAGGATCAGCAGCGCAAGCGTCAGCCCCGCCGACAGGATGCTCTGCCCGAATCCGAACTGGTAGACGAAGAGGCCCAGAGCGAGCAGGCCGTAGACGATCGACGGGACGCCGGCGAGGTTGGTGATGTTGATCTCGATGACGTCCGTAACCCAGTTCTTGCGCGCGTATTCCTCGAGGTACACACCGGCCGCGACGCCGAGCGGCACCGCGAAGAACGCGGTGACGACCATCACCAGCGTCGAGCCGACCCAGGCCGACAGGATCCCCGCCTCGCCCGGGCGGCGCGAGGGGAAGTTGGTGAAGAACTCCGGCCTGAGGCGCGGGATCCCGTCGATCGCCATGTCGACGAAGAGCGCGGTGAAGGTCAGCACCCCGATCATCAGCGCGAGGATCCCGACCAGCCCGAAGATGTAGTCCCAGCGCTTGTGCTTGGCGATGATCTGCCGGATCGTCCGGACGTCCGGGGACAGCGGCGGGGCGACGGCGGACATCAGTAGGCCTCCCGGAACCGTTTCCGCAACACGTGGCCGAAGATGTTGAAGAAGAGCGTCAGCAGCATGAGCGTCAGGCCGGCCGCAAAAATGGTCTGGTAGCCGACCGAGCCGTGGGGCAGGTCACCGAGCGCCACCTGGACGATATAGGCGGTGATCGTGGCCGCCGGCTCGAGCGGGTTGAAGGTCAGGTTGGGCTGCATGCCTGCCGCGACCGCGAGGATCATCGTCTCGCCGACGGCGCGCGAGATCCCCAGGATGTAAGCCGACGCGATGCCGGAGAACGCCGCCGGCACCACGACGTGGACGGCGGTCTGGTACCGCGTGGCGCCCATCGCGTAGGACCCCTCGCGCAACGCCATCGGCACCGCGCGCATCGCGTCCTCGCTGATCGAGCTCACGTAGGGGATGATCATGATGCCCATCACCAGGCCGGCCGCGAGGATGTTGAAGCCGGGCAGCTCCGGGTAGATCCGCTGCAGGAGGGGCGTCACGGAGAGCAGCGCGAAGTAGCCGTAGACGATCGTCGGGATCCCGCCGAGGAGCTCGAGGAAGGGCTTGGCGATCTCGCGCACCTTGAACGGCGCGAACTCGGACAGGTAGATCGCGATGACCGTGCCCAGGGGAATGGCAATGAGGAGCGCCACCACCGAGCTCGTGATCGTCCCGGAGAGCAGCACCATGATGCCGAAGTGGGCGTCGTCGAAGAGCGGCGTCCACTGCGTGTCGGTGAGGAAGTCCCACAGCGATACGTGCCTGAAGAACTGGATCGATTCACTGACCAGGACGTAGACGATCCCGATCGTGACGAACACCGAGACCGAAGCGGCGGCGAACAGGACGAATTCGATCGCCTTCTCGCCGGCGATGCGGCTGCGGCGCTGGGCGAGACGGGTGCTGGTGAGCCCTTCGGCGGGCACGGTGGCGGAGGTGGCGCCGCTCGGTGCGACGGCTGACATCGTTATTGTCTCCCCGGAAGTTTAGCCGACCGGCCTCAAAGAGGCCGGCGGGAAGGGGACTTCGCTCCCTGCCGCCGGCCGACTCGTGGAGCGCTCAGAGCTTCGCTTCGCGCCTGAGCAGTTCCTCGATCGTGACGCCGACTTCGGCCGTGCCGCCGAAGACCGTACCCTTCTTGCCCTTCTGGAGGTGGTCCAGCGAGATGGTATAGGCCGAGTCGGGAAGCGGCACGTACTTCACTTCGCGCGCGAGCTTGGCGCCGTGCTTCATGTAGTAGTCGACGAACTCCTTGACCTCGGGCTTGGCGAGCGACTTCGCGTTCACGTAGATGAGGATCGGCCGCGCGAGCGGCGAGTAGCTGCCCTTCAGCACCGTCTCCATCGACGGCTCGACCGCCTGGCCCTTCTCGTTCACGATCGGAACCGCCTTGAGCTTGTCCTTGTTCTCGATGTAGTACGCGTAGCCGAAGTACCCGAGGCCGTGCACGTCCCGGGACACGCCCTGGACGAGGACGTTGTCGTCCTCGGAGGCGGTGAAGTCGCCGCGGCTCGACTTCGCCTTGCCGACGACCGCTTCGGTGAAATAGTCGAAGGTGCCGGAGTCGGCGCCGGGGCCGAAAAGCTTGATCGGCGCGTCGGGCCAGGCGGGGTTCACCTGGTTCCAGCGGGTGACCTTGCCTTGCGCGCCGGGCTCCCACATCTTCTTGAGCTCGGCGACCGTCAGGGTCTTGATGAAGGTGTTCCTGGGGTTGATGACGACGGTCAGGGCGTCGAACGCGACCGGCAGCTCGAAGTACTCGATGCCGGCGGCCTTGCAGTCGGCCATCTCCTGCTTGAGGATCGGGCGCGAGGCGTTCGAGACGTCGGTCTCGCCGCGGCAGAACTTCTTGAAACCCCCACCGGTGCCCGAAATCCCGACGGTGACCTTGGCCGCACCCTTTTTCGCCTTCTGGAAGTCCTCCGCGACGGCCTCGGTGACCGGGAAGACGGTGCTCGAGCCGTCGACTTTGACGACCTGCGCGGTCGCGAGCGGGCCGGCAGCGACGCCTCCCAGCAAGGCCGCGACGGCGGCGTAGATCCTGAGTTGCTTCATGCGGACTCTCCTAGTGGAAACCACGCGTTGGCGTGACCCGAAGAGTCTATGGCCCGGCTGTTACCGTTCCATGACAACCGCAAAAACCGTGGCGGAAATCAAACTGCCGCAGCGCGCTCGACCCGCCCGGCGAGCTCGGCGGCAACGGCCGCGACCTCCGCCTCGTCCTCCCCCTCCACCATCACCCGGAGGACCGGCTCGGTGCCGGAGGCCCGGAGCAGCAGCCGGCCGCGGGCCCCCAGCCGCCGCTCCGCTTCGGCGCGCGCGCGGCCGATCGCCGCGTCGCGCTCCCAGTCGAACTCCCGGTCGACGCGTACGTTGATCAGCTTCTGCGGGTAGAGCCGGAGCCGGCCGGCGAGCTCGACGAGGCCCTTCCCCTCGCCGCGCACCGCCTCGAGCACCTGCAGCGCCGACACGATCGCATCGCCGGTGGTGTGCTTCTCGAGGCAGATGATGTGCCCGGAGTTCTCGCCGCCGAGCACCCAGCCGCGCTCCTGCATCAGCTCGAGCACGTAGCGGTCGCCGACCCGCGCGCGCGCGAACCCGACGCCGAGACCGGCGAGGGCGCGCTCGAACGCGAGGTTGGTCATCAGCGTGCCGACCACGCCGTCCAGCCGTCCGACCCGGGCGCGCCGGCTGGCGATCACGTACAGGAGCTGGTCGCCGTCGTAGGTCGTGCCCGAGGCGTCCGCCATCAGCAGCCGGTCGCCGTCGCCGTCGAGCGCGAGCCCGAGGTCGGCGCGGTTCGCGCGCACCGCTGCGGCGAGGGCGGCCGGATGCGTCGCCCCGACCTGGTCGTTGATGTTGAAGCCGTTCGGCTCGTCGCCGATCGCAACCACGTCGGCGCCGAGCTCGTGGAAGACGTGCGGCGCGACGTGGTACCCGGCGCCGTGGGCGCAGTCGACCACGATCCGCAGGCCGCGGAGATCGAGCGCGTTCGGGAACGTGCCCTTGCAGAACTCGATGTAGCGGCCGGCGGCATCGTCGATCCGGCGCGCCTTGCCGAGTTCGGCCGCCGGCCGGCAGGCGAGCGGCCGCTCGAGCGCGGCCTCGATCTCCTGCTCCACCGCGTCGGGAAGCTTGCCGCCGTCGGCGGAGAAGAATTTGATGCCGTTGTCCGGGTACGGGTTGTGCGAAGCGCTGATGACGATTCCCGCCGAGAGCCGCAGCGCCCGCGTGAGGTAGGCGACCGCCGGCGTCGGCATCGGACCGCAGAGCATGACGTCCACGCCCGCCGCGGCGAAGCCCGCCTCGAGCGCAGCCTCGAGCATGTAGCCCGAGATGCGCGTGTCCTTCCCGATCAGCACCGCCGGTCGATCGCTCCCGCCGCGGCCGCGGGCGAGCACCTCGCCCGCTGCGAAGCCGAGGCGCAGGACGAACTCCGGCGTGATCGGTCCCTCGCCGACTCTGCCCCGTACCCCGTCGGTGCCGAAATACTTGCGGCTCATAGGTCCTTCCCGGCGCGGGCCCTTTCGACCGCCGCGAGCACCGCGAGCGCATCGCGCGTCGCGGCGACGTCGTGGACCCGCACGATTCTAGCGCCCCGCTGCACCGCGATCAGCGCCGCGGCGACGCTCGCTGCCAACCTTTCCTCGGGCGGCCGCCCGGTGATCCGCCCGAGGCTCGATTTCCGCGACCAGCCGGCGAGCACCGGCAGCCCGAGCGCGGCGATCGCTTCGAGCCGGGCGAGGAGCGCGAGGTTGTGGTCGACGGTCTTGCCGAAGCCGAAGCCCGGGTCGACGACGATCCGCTCGCGCACGACACCGGCGGCGACGCAAGCCGCGGCGCGGGCGGCGAGGAACTCGCGCACCTCGGCGACCACGTCGGCGTACTGCGGGTCGGCCTGCATCGTCCGCGGGCTCCCCTGCATGTGCATGAGGCACACCGCCGCGTCCGAAGCGGCGGCGACCTCGAGCGCACCCGGCGCGGCGAGCGCGGTGATGTCGTTGATCATCGCCGCGCCGTGCGCGAGCGCGACGCGCATCACCTCCGGCTTCGCGGTGTCGACCGAGATCGGCAGCGCGAGGTCGGCGAGTCCGTCGAGCACCGGGAGGATGCGCGCGAGCTCCGCGTCCGCGGCCACCGCCGCGGCGCCCGGCCGGCTCGACTCGCCGCCGACGTCCAGGAGATCGGCACCCTCCTCCGCCAGCCGCCGCGCGTGCGCGATCGCGGCTCGCGGATCGGCGTGGTGCCCGCCGTCGTAGAAGGAATCCGGCGTCACGTTCACGACGCCCATCACGAGCGGGCGGTCGAGCGGCAGCTTGAAGCGCCCGCAACGCAGCGTCGCAGTCATCGCGTCACGAAAAAGCCCGCGGGCGCTCACCCGCGGGCCGGTTCGATCTTCTGCTCCCGCTCAGGCCGGCGCCGTCGTCGTCGTCGCGCCCGGCGCGTCGGGCTTCGGCGGCTGCTGCGGCGGGGTCACCGGCTTCGGCGGCCGTGGCGGGAGCCCCGCCATGATGTCGGACACCTGGTCGGAGTCGAGCGTCTCGAACTCGAGCAGCGCGCGCGCCATCGCCTCGACCTTGTCGCGGTTCGACTCGATCAGCCGCCGCGCGAGCGTGTACTGCTCGTCGATGATCCGGCGGATCTCCGCGTCGACCTTCTGCAAGGTGGCCTCGGAGACGCTCTTGTGGGTGGTGATCGAGCGGCCGAGGAACACCTCGCCCTCGTTCTCGCCGTAGACCATCGGCCCGAGCGAGTCGGACATCCCGTAGCGCGTCACCATCTCGCGCGCGATGCCGGTCGCGTTCTCGAAGTCCTGGCGCGCGCCGGTCGTCTGCTGGTCGAGGAACACCTCCTCGGCGACGCGCCCGCCGAAGGCCACCGTGATGTGCGCGAGCATCTGCTGCTTGTCGAAGCCGAGCCGGTCGCGCTCGGGCAGGAAGAACGTGACGCCGAGCGCGCGCCCGCGCGGGATGATCGTCACCTTGTGCACCGGGTCGGCCTTCGGCACGAGCTTCCCGACCACCGCGTGGCCGGACTCGTGGTAGGCGGTGGTGCGCCGCTCGTCCTCGGACATCACCATCGACCGGCGCTCGGCGCCCATCATGATCTTGTCCTTGGCGCGCTCGAAGTCGTCCATGTCCACGAGGCGCTTGTTGCCGCGCGCGGCGAAGAGCGCCGCCTCGTTGACGATGTTGGCGAGATCGGCGCCGGAGAACCCGGGCGTGCCGCGCGCGATGATGTCGGCCTTCACGTCGGGCGCGAGCGGCACCTTGCGCATGTGGACGAGCAGGATCTGCTCGCGGCCGCGGACGTCGGGCAGCGGCACCACCACCTGCCGGTCGAAGCGGCCCGGACGAAGCAGCGCCGGGTCGAGCACGTCCGGCCGGTTCGTCGCGGCGATCACGATCACACCGGTGGTGCCTTCGAATCCGTCCATCTCGACCAGCAGCTGGTTCAGCGTCTGCTCGCGCTCGTCGTTGCCGCCGCCCAGGCCCGCACCGCGCTGGCGCCCGACCGCGTCGATCTCGTCGATGAACACGATGCAGGGGGCGTGCTTCTTCGCCTGGTCGAACATGTCGCGCACCCGCGCCGCGCCGACGCCGACGAACATCTCGACGAAGTCGGAGCCGGAGATCGAGAAGAACGGCACCTTCGCCTCGCCGGCGATCGCGCGCGCGAGGAGCGTCTTGCCGGTGCCGGGATTGCCGACCATCAGCACGCCCTTCGGGATGCGGCCGCCGAGCTTCTGGAACTTCGACGGGTCGCGCAGGAAGTCGACGAGCTCGCCGACCTCCTCCTTCGCCTCGTCGCAGCCGGCCACGTCGGCGAACGTGACGTTGTTGTTCGACTCGTCGAGCATGCGCGCGCGCGACTTGCCGAAGCTGAACGCGCCGCCGCGCCCGCCGCCCTGCATCTGGCGCATGAAGAACACCCAGACCCCGATCAGGAGCAGCATCGGGAACCAGGAGATGAAGATCTGCATGAGGAACGACTGCTCCTCCTCCGGCTTCGCCTCGATCTTGACGCCGTACTTGAGGAGGTCGTTGATCAGCCAGATGTCGCCCGGCGAGTAGGCGGTGACGCGCTTGTCCTCGGTGGTGACCGCCTTCAGCTGGCGGCCCTCGACCACGACGCTCTTGATCTTGCCCGCCTTCACGTCGTCGACGAACTGCGAGTACGGGATCGGCTGCTGCGCCGCCGAGCGCGTGTTGAACTGGTTGAACACCGTCATCAGCACGAGGCCGATGACGAGCCAGATCACCAGGTTCTTGACGAGATTGTTCAAAGCTCCGCTCCTCGGAAGGCGCTCTTGCCGCGCGAGAAACGCGCCGGAACGCGCCGGAATGTCCTGATTCTACGCCCAATGCTACGGGGTCACGCCAAGGAAACCTGTCGCAAAACCCCGACAAAGCCTACGGTCTTGCGCGCGGCCCCGATTTTGTCCTCGGCCCCGGTTTTGTCCTCGGCCCCCTGGCAAGCAGATACATCTCGCTCGAGCGGCTGCGCGACGCATCGGGCTTGCGTGAAGCGACCCGCTCGAACGCCGCGCGAAGTCGCGCCAGGAAAGCCGGGAACCCGGCGCCCTGGAACGCCTTGACGAGCAAGGCGCCGCCCGGTTTCAGGTGCGAGCCGGCAAAATCCAGCGCCAGCTCGCAGAGCTGGACGCTTGCCGCCTGATCGCTCGCCGCCACCCCGCTCAGATTGGGGGAAAGGTCCGAAAGCACAAGGTCGACCTTTTCCCCGCCGAGCAGCGCCTCGATCCCGCGCAGCACGTTTTCATCCCGGAAGTCGCCCCGGACGACACTCACCCGGTCGATCGGCGCCACCTCGAGGAGGTCGACCGCGATCACGCGGCCGCGGGCGCCGACCCGCTCCGCGGCGACCTGCGCCCAGCCGCCCGGTGCGGCACCGAGGTCGACGACCCGCTGCCCGGGAGCGAACAGCCGATCCGACCGGTCGATCTCCGCCAGCTTGAACGCCGCCCGGGACCGGTAGCCCATCGCCCGGGCCTTGCGGACGTACGGGTCGGCGACGTGCCGCTCGATCCAGGTGCGGCCGACTTTCGTCTTGGACATCAGCGCTCTAGAATCGCGCTCCGCCCGGAGTACCGAGCATGCCGAACTCTCTCTCCGCCGCCGAGCGCCAGACGCTCAAAGGCCGCGCCCACCGGCTCGATCCGGTCGTCATCGTCGGCGCGGAGGGGCTGACCCCGTCGGTCCTCGCCGAGATCGACCGCGCGCTGAAGGCGCACGAGCTGATCAAGATCCGGGTCATGGCGGAAGGCAACACGCGCGAGCGCTTCCTCGGCGAGATCTGCGCCGCCACCGACGCCGCCCCCGTCCAGCACATCGGGAAGATCCTCGTCGTCTACCGCGAACGGCCACCGGAAGCAGCGGCCCCCGCGGCGGTGCAAAGAAGGCCCGAACGTCGACGGCAGCAGCGGCGGCCGCCCGAGCGGCCTGCTCGCGCCGCACCACGCCGCGCAAAGCTTCACTCGCGCTAACCCGCCGCCGGTGTCACTATTCGTAGCGGACGTCCACGATCTCGAATCCCCGCGTCCCCCCCGGCGTCTGCACCTCCACCTGGTCCCCGGGGTACTTCCCGATCAGCGCCCGCGCGATCGGCGAGGTGACCGAGATCTTGCCGAGCTTGATGTCGGCCTCGTCCTCGCCGACGATCTGGTAGCGCACCGCTTCGCTCGAGGCGACGTCCTGGAGCTCCACGGTCGAGCCGAACACGCAGCGGCCCTCGGCGTCCACGAGCTTCGGATCGATCACCTGGGCGTTGGCGAGCTTCCCCTCCACCTCCGCGATCCGGCCCTCGACGAAGCTCTGCCGCTCCTTCGCCGCGGCGTACTCGGCGTTCTCCGACAGGTCGCCGTGCGAGCGCGCGTCGGCGATCGCCTGGATCACCGTCGGCCGCTCGACGGTCTTCAGGCGGTGCAGCTCGGTCTTGAGCTGCTGCGCGCCGCTAACGGTCAAGGGCGTCTTCGCCATGATGGTTCCGGGTTCCCGGGTTCGAGGGTCGAGGCACCAAAAGCGAAACCCCCGGGCGGGCGCCCGGGGGCGTGGGGAACGCGCGCATCTTAAGCGGCCCGGAGCCGCTCGTGCAAGCCCTGAAGGTGCCGCGGCGTCAACGATTGCAGGTGCGGCAGGCCGGCGCAGGCCGCCCGCGCCCCGGCGAGCGTCGTGTAGTAGGTGATGCGGCTCTGCACCGCGGTCGTCCGGATCGACCGCGAGTCCGAGATCGCGGTCCGCTTCTCGTCGACGGTGTTGACGATCAGGTCGATCTCGCCGTTCTTGATCAGGTCGACCACGTGCGGCCGCCCTTCCGCGACCTTGTTGACCGTCGCGACCGGGAGCCCGGCGGCCGCGATCGCAGCCGCGGTGCCGCGGGTCGCCACCAGCGCGAAGCCGAGCTCGTGCAGGCCGCGGGCGACCTCGAGCACCCCCGGCTTGTCGGCGTCGCGCACGCTGAGGAACGCCCGGCCGCCGCGCGGCAGCCGCACGCCCGCGGCGAGCTGCGACTTGACGAACGCCTCGCCGAACGAGTCGCCGACCCCCATGACCTCGCCGGTCGACTTCATCTCCGGACCGAGAATGGTGTCCACCCCGGGGAACTTGATGAACGGGAACACCGCCTCCTTCACCGCGAAGTAGGGCGGCACGACCTCGCCGCGGATCCCCTGCTCGTCGAGCGAGCGGCCCGCCATGCAGCGGGCCGCGACCTTCGCCAGCGGCACCCCGGTCGCCTTGGAAACGTACGGGACCGTGCGGGACGCGCGCGGGTTCACCTCGAGCACGTAGACCGTGCCGTCCTGGATCGCGTACTGCACGTTCATCAGCCCGACGACCTCGAGCGCCCGCGCGAGCGTCACCGTCGAGCGCCGCAGCTCGTCCTGGAGCGCGCTCGAAAGCGAAAAGGGCGGCAGCGAGCACGCCGAGTCGCCCGAGTGGACGCCGGCCTGCTCGATGTGCTCCATGATCCCGCCGATTACCACCCGCCGGCCGTCGGCCGCGGCGTCGACGTCGACCTCGACCGCGTCGTTGAGGAAGCGGTCGAGCAGCACCGGCGAGTCGTTCGAGACCTTTACCGCTTCGCGCATATAGCGTTCCAGGTCGCGCTGCTCGTGCACGATCTCCATCGCGCGGCCGCCGAGCACGTAGCTCGGCCGTACCACGAGCGGGTACCCGATCTCCCGCGCGAGCGCGAGCGCTTCCCCTTCGGTCCGGGCGGTGCGATTGGGCGGCTGGCGCAGGCCGATGCGGTGGATGAGCTGCTGGAACCGTTCCCGATCCTCGGCGACGTCGATCATGTCGGGCGTCGTGCCGATGATGGGCACGCCGTTCGCCTCGAGGTCGCGCGCGAGCTTGAGCGGCGTCTGGCCGCCGTACTGCACGATCACGCCGAACGGCCGCTCCCTGTCGACGATCTCGAGCACGTCCTCGAGCGTGAGCGGCTCGAAGTAGAGCCGGTCGGAGGTATCGTAGTCGGTCGAGACGGTCTCCGGGTTGCAGTTGACCATGATCGTCTCGAAGCCGTCCTCGCGCAGCGCGAGCGCCGCGTGCACGCAGCAGTAGTCGAACTCGATGCCCTGCCCGATCCGGTTCGGGCCGCCGCCGAGGACCATGACCTTCTTCCGGTCGGAGGGCTCCGCCTCGCACTCCTCCTCGTAGGTCGAGTAGAGATAGGCGGTGCGCGTCGCGAATTCGGCGGCGCAGGTGTCGACGCGCTTGAACACCGGCCGGACGCCGAGCGCCACGCGCCGTGCGCGCACCGCCGCGGCGTCGGTGCCGAGCAGCCGCGCGAGCCGGCGGTCGGCGAAGCCGCGGCGCTTGAGGTCGAGCAGCTCCGCGCGCGCGAGCGACCCGAGCGTCCGGCCGCCGAGCGCGCGCTCCCGCCGCACGAGGTCTTCGAGCGCGGCGAGGAACCAGGGATCGATGCGCGTCGCGGCATGCACCTCGTCGAGCGAGAGCCCGGCGCGGAAGGCGTCGGCGACGTACCAGATGCGGTCGGGCCCGACGTCGCGGAGCTCCGCCGCGATCGTTTCGAGGTCGGTCGTCTTCTCGTCCAGCCCGTCGACCCCGACTTCGAGGCCCCGTAGCGCCTTCTGGAACGACTCCTGGAAGGTGCGCCCGATCGCCATCACCTCCCCGACCGACTTCATCTGGGTGGTGAGCCGGCTGTCCGCGTGCGGGAACTTCTCGAACGCGAAGCGCGGCACCTTGGTCACGACGTAGTCGATGGTCGGCTCGAACGAGGCCGGCGTGGCACCGCCGGTGATCTCGTTCGCGAGCTCGTCGAGGGTGTAGCCGACGGCGAGCTTCGCGGCGACCTTGGCGATCGGGAAGCCGGTCGCCTTCGAGGCGAGCGCCGAGGAGCGGCTGACGCGCGGGTTCATCTCGATCACCAGCACCCGGCCGTCGGCGGGCGAGACCGCGAACTGGACGTTCGAGCCGCCGGTGTCGACGCCGATCTCGCGCAGCACGGCGATCGAGGCGTCGCGCAACACCTGGTACTCCTTGTCGGTGAGCGTCTGCGCCGGCGCGACCGTGATCGAGTCGCCGGTGTGCACGCCCATCGGGTCGAGGTTCTCGATCGAGCACACGATGATGCAGTTGTCGCGCCGGTCGCGCACCACCTCCATCTCGAATTCCTTCCACCCGACCACCGACTCCTCGATCAGCAGCTCGTGGGTCGGCGAGGCCTCCAGGCCGCGCTCGCAGATCGCCGCGAACTCCGCGCGGTTGTAGGCGATGCCGCCGCCCGAGCCGCCGAGGGTGAACGAGGGCCGGATGACGGCCGGGAAGCCGATCGCGCCCTGCACCTGCAGCGCCTCCTCGAGCGAGTGCGCGGCCGCGGAGCGCGGGCACTCGAGCCCGATGCGCTTCATCGCCTGCTTGAACTTCTCGCGGTCCTCGGCCTTGTCGATCGCCTCGCGGCTCGCGCCGATCATCTCGACGCCGTACTTCTCGAGCACGCCGTGTTTCGCGAGGTCGAGCGCGCAGTTGAGTCCGGTCTGGCCGCCCATCGTCGGCAGCAGCGCATCGGGACGCTCCCTGGCGATGATCGCCTCGACCACCTGCCAGGTGACCGGCTCGACGTAGGTCGCATCGGCCATGTCCGGGTCGGTCATGATGGTCGCCGGGTTGGAGTTGACGAGGATCACCCGGTAGCCCTCGGCCTGCAGCGCCTTGCACGCCTGCGCGCCGGAATAGTCGAACTCGCACGCCTGGCCGATCACGATCGGACCGGCGCCGATGATCAGGATGCTCCGGAGGTCGGTGCGCTTCGGCATCCCTACTTCCTGTCCATCATTGCCGCGAAGCGGTCGAAGAGGTAGCCGATGTCGTGCGGGCCGGGGCTCGCCTCGGGGTGGCCCTGGAAGCAGAACGCCGGCCGGTCGGTGCGCGCGAGCCCCTGGAGGCTCCCGTCGAAGAGCGAGACGTGCGTCGGGCGGAGCGTCGCCGGCAGGCTCGCCGGATCGACCGCGAAGCCGTGGTTCTGGCTGGTGATCACCACCTGCCCCGTGTCGAGATCCTTGACCGGGTGGTTCGCGCCATGGTGGCCGAACTTCATCTTGATCGTGCGCGCGCCCGAGGCGAGCCCCATCAGCTGGTGGCCGAGGCAGATCCCGAACACCGGGAGCGGGGTCTCGTCGAGCAGTTCGCGGATGGCGTCGATGGCGTAGTCGCACGGCTCCGGATCGCCGGGGCCGTTCGAGAGGAAGACCCCGTCGGGCTTCGCCGCCAGCACCTCGCGCGCCGGCGTCTTCGCCGGAAACACGGTCACGGCGCAGCCGCGATCGACCAGCATGCGCAGGATGTTCCGCTTGACGCCGTAGTCGAAGGCGGCCACTCGCCGCCGCAGGCGCCCGGGCCTGCGGTAGCCCTCGCCGAGCGTCCAGCCGCCTTCGGTCCACTCGTACGCTTTCGATGCGGTGACCACCTTGGCGAGGTCCATCCCCGCGAGTCCCGGGAACGCCCGCGCCTTTGCCACCGCCTCGGCCGCGTCGATCCGGCCGGCCCCGGCCACGAGGCAGCCGCTCTGCGCGCCCCGCTCGCGCAAGGCACGGGTGAGCCGGCGGGTGTCGATGTCCGCAATCGCGACCACGCCGCGCGCGGCGAGATACGCCGGGAGCGTCCCCTCGGCGCGCCAGCTCGATGCCCGGTCGGGCAGGTCGCGGACGACGAGGCCCGCGGCGTGGATCCCGGGCGACTCCCCGTCCTCGGCGTTCACGCCGGTGTTGCCGACGTGCGGGTAGGTGAGCGTGACGATCTGCCGGCAGTACGACGGATCGGTGAGGATTTCCTGGTAGCCGGTGATCGCCGTGTTGAACACCACCTCGCCGACGCTCGCGCCCTCGGCGCCGATCGAGCGGCCGTGAAACAGCGTGCCGTCGGCGAGCGCGAGCAGGGCGGGCGGCGGCGCGGCGGACACTCTATGCGGGCACTCTGTGCGGAAACTCGGACGGCCGTTCGTTCGGGCGGGTCGATGCGAAAACGGGACCGGCGTTCCGCGCCCGTCCCGTTCGAGCGTGCGATTATATCGCGGTGCAGCGAACGCCGGCTAGTTCGCCGCCGAGGTGCCGGTCGCGACGCGCTGCGCGGCGAACGCCGCTTCGCGCCGGACGTTGTTCTCCCAGACGTGGACGGTGCCGCGGAGCGCATCGCCGTCGACGCGGCCGCGGAATTCGTAGCGGACCGGTGGACGCCCCGGCCCCAGCTCGACCATGAAGGCGAGCGCGTCCGCGCGCAGCCGCGGCGTCTGCAGACGCGCCGGCCGGCTCGCGATCGCCGCGGCCTGCCCGGTCACGACCTGGTGGCGCTGCTCGAGCTCGAACTCGAACGGGGTCGCCCGTCCGGCGACCGGGATCTCGGTCCGCCACCGGCCCGCCACCTGCGCCGGGACGTACCAGAGATAGACGTAGCTCACGCCTTCCAGCCCGACCTTCTTTTCCGGGACATTCAGGGTCTGGCGCTCGTCGGGCAGCCAGTCGCCCATGTGGTAGTCGTGTGCGACCACGCGCGCGCCCGGCTTCAGCGCGAGGATCTTCGGCCGCAGCTTCACGTTCATGTCCGGCAGCAGGTAGGTCGTGATCACGCTCGCGCCGGCGAGCTCGGTCTCGAACAGGTTCTGCTCGCGGAAGCTCGCCCGCTCGGCGAGCCCCTCCCGGTGCGCCGCGGCCGTGGCGACCCCGAGGAGATGCCGGTCGAGCTCGACCCCGAGCGCGCGGGCGCCGCGCGCAGCGGCCGAGATCACGACCCGGCCGTCGCCGGACCCGAGGTCGATCAGGTAGTCGCCGGGACCGACCTCCGCCATCCGCAGCATCGTGTCGACGACGACCTGCGGCGTCGGGACGTAAACGACGTCGCCGGCACCCTTCTGTGCGAGGGCCGCCGGCGCCCCGGCGATCAACACCCCCCACAGCAGGACACGCGAGAACCCCTGCATCTGCGGGGTTCAGCGCAGTCCGAGCACGTCGAACATGTCGTACAGCCCCGCCGGCTTTCCGCGGAGCCAGCGCGCGGCGCGGAGCGCCCCTTGCGCATAGGTCATCCGGCTACCCGAGCGCACCGTCACCTCCACCCGCTCGCCCTCGCCGGCGAAGAGTACGGTGTGCTCGCCCACGAGATCGCCGCCGCGAATCGCGTGGAACGCGATCTCCTTCGCGCCGCGCGCGCCGGTGATGCCCTCGCGGCCGTGGACCGCCACCGCCCCGAGATCGCGCCCGAGCGCGGCCGCGACCGCCTCGCCGAGCCGGAGCGCGGTGCCCGACGGCGCGTCGACCTTGTGGCGATGGTGGGCCTCGACGATCTCGACGTCGTAGCCGTCGCCGAGGATCCGCGCCGCTACCTCGGCGAGCTTGCAGACGACGTTCACGCCGATCGCGAAGTTCGGGGCCATCGCGATCGGAATCCGGCCGGCGGCCGCGACGACCCGCGCCTTTTCCTCGGGCGAGAACCCGGTAGTGCCGATCACGATGGCGCGGCCGGCCGCGGCACACGCCGCGGCGTGCGCGAGCGTGGCCGGCGGTGCGGTGAAGTCGATCAGGCAGTCGGCGGCGGCGACTGCGGCCGCCACGTCTTCGGTGATCCGCACGCCGCACGGCGTCCCGAGCGGCTCGCCCGCGTCGTGCCCGAGCCGGGGATGACCGGCCGCCTCGAGCGCGGCACCGAGCGAAAGGTCGCCCGAGCGCAGCACCGCCTCGACGAGCGTGCGCCCCATCCGTCCGGCGGCCCCGGCGATCGCGATCTTCACCTGGCTCGCCTCAGTTCTTGGCGTCCGTCACGGCGCTCGCGCCGCCGCTCGCGGGCACGACGTCGCCGTCGACCCGCTCGAGCTTCTCGTCCTTGAAGAACACCGAGAGCCGCCGCTCCTCGAGCTCGCGCGAGTTCGCCCGCTGCCGGCGGTAGACGTAGTCCCAGCGGTCCTCGTGGAAGATGTCGGTGATGAGCGGCGTGCCGAGGACGAAGCGCACCTGGTCCTTGGTCATGCCGGACTTCAGCTGCGAGACCGCCTCCTGCGAGAGGTAGTTCCCCTGCTGGATCTCCATGCGGTAGACGGAGAACACGCTGAGGGGATTGCAGGCCACGAGGAGCGGCGCTGCCGCGAGCAGCAAGGTACGGAGCAAGGCACGGCGCATGCGCGCTCGCTTGACGGTGGTTGTGGCGGTGGATCTGTCGCGCGGACAAAGCAGTATGATAACGGATCGATCCGGCGCGGGCCCCGCAGCCCCGCGCGCTCCCGTCCCGATGACCAGCGCCAGCGACCTCAAGACCATCGGCCTCAAGGCCACCGCGCCGCGGCTGCGCATTCTCGAGCTCTTCGAGCGGAGCAGCGTGCGCCACCTCTCGGCCGAGGATGTGTATCGCCTGCTCATCAAGGAGGGGCTCGACGTCGGTCTCGCCACGGTCTACCGCGTCCTCACCCAGTTCGAGCAGGCCGGCCTCCTCCAGCGCCACCACTTCGAGTCGGGCAAGGCGGTGTTCGAGCTGAACGACTCGAGCCATCACGACCACCTCGTCTGCCTGCAGTGCGGCCGGGTCGAGGAGTTCTACGACGCCGAGATCGAGAAGCGCCAGGGCCGGGTCGCGAAGGACCGCGGCTTCGCGATCCGGGAGCACTCGCTCCACCTGTACGCCGACTGCACCAAGGCCGACTGCCCGCACCGCGCGAAGCGGTCGGCATAGCACCGGCGGCACGCGAGGCGCGCGACCCGCGGCGATGAGCGAGGAAATCGATCTCGTCCTGTGGCGTCACGCGGAGGCCGAGGACGGTGTCCCCGACGGCGAGCGGGCGCTCACGAAGAAGGGCCGCAGGCAGGCGGCGTCGGTCGCCGCGTGGCTGCGGTCGACCCTGCCGAAGCGGGCGCGGATCCTCGCGAGCCCGGCGGTGCGCGCGCAGCAGACCGCAGCCGCGCTCGAGCTGCCGTTCGCGACCGTTCGCGAGATCGGCGTCGGCGCCGCCGCGGCCGACGTTCTCGCTGCCGCCGGCTGGCCCGACGGCGGCGGCACCGCAGTCGTCGTCGGCCATCAGCCGACGCTCGGCCGCGCCGCGGCGCTCGTCCTCGCAGGCCACGAAGCGGACTGGTCGGTCCGCAAGGGCGCGGTGTGGTGGCTGAGCCGCCGCGTCCGCGACGGGAATGCGCAGGTGCTGCTGCGCGCGGTGATCGGGCCCGAGCTGCTTTAGCGAAGCGCCGTTCAACCCGCGGCCTGCGCGCGCTCGGCAGCGAGCGCACGCACGTCGAAGCGCGTCCCCACCGCGCGCCAGTCCTCGGCTTCGGCCTCGATCGCCGCCGCGCTCAAGGGGTGCTCGTCGAGCCAGCCGGCGGGGAGCTGGAGCTGGAACCCGCTGTCGGTCGCGCGCGCGCCGACGCGCGCGAGCGGCACGTCGACCCGGCTGCGGCAGAGGAGCACGGCGAGGCGCAGGCAGAAGACGAGCGCCCAGTCGGGGCTGCGCGCCGGCAGCCCCTCGATCTTCGCGAGCTTGCCGCGATGGGCGAGCACCACGCGCGCGAGCCGCGCCTGCTCGTCCTTCGAGAACCCCGGCATGTCGGCGTTCGACAGCATGTAGGCCGAGTGCTTGTGGTAGGCGGCGTGCGCGATCGAGAGCCCGATCTCGTGCAGCCGCGCCGCCCAGGCGAGCACCTGCTCGTCGGTCTCGCGCGGCCGCTCGGCCGCCGCGCGGTACAGCCGGCGGGCGAGCGACTCGACCCGGTCGGCCTGCGCGGCGTCGACGTGGTAGCGGCGGACGAACTGCTTCACCGTCAGCTCGCGCATGTCGTGGTCCTGCACGCGCCCGAGGAGGTCGTAGAGCACGCCTTGCCGCAGCGCCCCGTCCGACACCTCCATCTCCTCGAGCCCGAGGCTCGCGAACACGGCGACCATGATCGCGAGGCCGCCCGGCAGGATCGCCGCGCGATCGGCGCGCAGGCCCGGCAGATCGAGCCGGTCGACATCGCCCGCCTTGATCACCTGCGAGCGCAGGCGATCGAGGCCGTCGGCGGTGATCGTTCCCTTGGCCCAGCCGTTCTCGGCGAGGATCGCGGCGAGCGACTTGGCGGTGCCCGAGGAGCCGAGGGCCTGTTTCCAGCCGGCGCGCCGGTACTCCCTGACGATGCGCTCGATCTCGTTCGACGCGGCGAGCTCGGCCTTCTTCATCGCCGGCTTGTCGATGCCGCCGTCGTCGAAGAACCGCAAGCTGTGGCTCACGCAGCCCACCGGCAGCGATTCCATGAGCTCCGGCTCGTAGCCCGAGCCGATCACGAACTCGGTCGAGCCGCCGCCTACGTCCACCACCAGGCGCCGATGCTCGCCCGGCGGCAGGCTGTGCGCCACGCCGAGATAGGCGAGGCGCGCTTCCTCGCGGCCGAAGATGACCTCGATCGGGAAGCCGAGCGCGGCCTGCGCGTCCTCGATGAACTGCGCCGCGTTCTTCGCCACGCGCAGCGTGTTGGTGCCGACCGCGCGCACCGCCCCCGGCGGAAAGCCGCGCAGGCGCTCGCCGAAGCGCGCGAGCGCCTCGAGGGCGCGGAGCTGCGTCGCGCGGTCGAGGCGCCGGTCGCGGGTGAGCCCGCCGCCCAGGCGGACCGGCTCGCGCAGGCTGTCGAGGAGGTAGATCTGGTCGTCGACCACCCGTCCCACCTGGAGGTGGAAGCTGTTCGACCCGAGGTCGACGGCGGCGAGCGAGTCGTAGTGCACGAGTGCGAGCGGCGGCGCGGAGCCCGGCGCCACCTTAGCACCCCGGGGCGGCTCGCGGCAACGGCGGCGCCCGCTCGCGGCGCGCGCGCCGGCCGCGGGTCAGGACTTCGCCGCCGCCTCGATCTCGGCGAGCGACACGTGGCGCACGTCCTTGCCCTTGATCATGTAGATCACGTACTCGGAGATGTTCTTGGCGTGGTCGCCGATGCGCTCGAGCGACTTGGCGACGAAGATCATGTCGATCGAGCGCGAGATCGTGCGCGGGTCCTCGATCATGTAGGTGAGGAGCTGGCGCAGGATCCCCTTGAAGTGCTCGTCGACCTCCTCGTCGAGCCGCACGATCTCCGGCGCGCCCTCCGACTCGAGCCGCGCGAGCGCGTCGAGCGCGCGCCGCAGCATGTCGACGACGAGCGCGGCGACGCGCTGGATCTGCGCCGCCGCGGGAGCCGAGCGCTCCCTGATCCTCAGCGTGCGCGCGACGAAGGCGATCTTCTTCGCCTCGTCGCCGATCCGCTCGAGGTCGGTCAGGGTCTTGTAGACCATCATCACGAAGCGCAGGTCGTTCGCGGCCGGCGCACGGCGGGCGATCAACTGCGTGCACGCCTCGTCGATCTCGCGCTCGGCCAGGTTGACCCTCGCCTCGTCGGCGAGAACGCGGTCGACGAGCGCGGTGTCGCCGGTGCGCAGCGCTTCGGCGGCGTAGCGGATCTGGTACTCGACGACCCCGCCCATCTCGAGCACCTGGGCGCGGATCGTCTCGAGCGCGGCGTCGAAGTGCTTCGACGTGTGGGCGGCGGGCTGCATGGCGTCTCCCCGGAATGTGCGGCGCGAGAATTTGACGAGCTTAGGGTCCGAAGATGACAATGCCGTGTACCCTCTCCCGCCGTAACCGTCCGGTAATATTCCGGTAGGAATCGTGCAAAGTCCGGTCCGTAACCTGCGCTCGCGCATGTCCGTCAAGAGCGCTCCGCCGCCGCGGCACGTCCAGGCCCATTTCCTGAACCGCGAGCTGGGGATTCTCGAATTCCAGCGGCGCGTGCTCGCGCAGGCCGAGGACCCGTCGGTGCCGCTGCTCGAGCGGCTGCGGTTCCTCTGCATCGTGTCGTCGAACCTCGACGAGTTCTTCGAGATCCGCGTCTCCGGCGTCAAGGAGCAGATCAAGATGGACATCCCGGGCGCGGGGCCGGACGGCAAGACCCCGCGCGAGGTGTTCCAGGCGATCGGCCGCATCGCGCACGACCTCGTGGCGCGCCAGTACCGCCTCCTGAACGAGGCGATCCTTCCCGACCTCGAGCGCGAGGGCATCAAGTTCCTGCGCCGCAGCGAGTTCACCGCCGCGCAGACCGAGTGGGTCCGCGACTACTTCCTGCGCGAGATGATGCCGGTGCTCACGCCGATCGGGCTCGACCCGGCGCACCCGTTCCCGCGCGTGTACAACAAGAGCCTCAACTTCGCGGTCGAGCTGGAGGGGCGCGATGCGTTCGGGCGCGACGCGCGGATCGCGATCGTGCAGGCGCCGCGCATCCTGCCGCGGATCATCCGCCTGCCGGCGGAGCTCGCGAACGGCCACCGCACGAGCTTCGTCTTCCTGACCTCGATCCTGCACGCGCACGTCGCGGCGCTCTTCGCCGGCATGAACGTGCTCGGCTGCTACCAGTTCCGGGTGACGCGCAACAGCGACCTCTTCGTCGACGAGGAGGACGTGAAGGATCTCCGCCGCGCGCTGCAGGGCGAGCTGCCGCAGCGCCACTTCGGCGACGCGGTGCGGCTCGAGATCGCCGACGACTGCCCGCCGCAGATGGCGGAGTTCCTGCTGCAGCAGTTCGGCCTCGGAGCCGAGGATCTCTACCAGGTGAACGGCCCGGTGAACCTCGTCCGGCTGATGACGGTGCCGAGCGAGGTCGATCGCGAGGATCTCCTCTACCCGCCGTTCCGGCCCGGCTTCCCGGCCGCGCTCGCGAAGCGGGTCGACATGATGGAGGCGATCCGCGCCGGCGACATCCTGCTGCACCACCCGTACCAGTCGTTCGCGCCGGTCGTGCGCTTCCTGCAGGAAGCCGCGGCCGACCCGGGAGTGGTCGCGATCAAGCAGACGGTGTACCGGACCGGCGCCGACTCGGCGCTGATGGAGGCGCTGATCACCGCCGCGCGCGACGGCAAGGAGGTGACGGCCGTCGTCGAGCTGAAGGCGCGGTTCGACGAGGAGGCGAACATCAACTGGGCGGCCCGGCTCGAGGAGGTCGGCGCGCACGTCGTCTACGGCGTGGTCGGCCACAAGACGCACGCGAAGATGCTGATGGTGGTGCGGCGCGAGGACGGGAAGCTGCGCCGCTACGTCCACCTCGGCACCGGCAACTACCACGCGCGCACCGCGCGCGCCTACACCGATTTCGGCCTCCTCACCTGCGACGAGCAGATCACGGCCGACGTGAACCAGGTGTTCAACCAGCTCACGAGCCTCGGCAGCGCCGGGCGCCTGCACTACCTGTGGCAGTCCCCGTTCACCCTGCACCAGCGGATCCTCGAGGCGATCCGGCGCGAGGCGGCGCTCGCACGCGAGGGCAGGCAGGGGCGGATCATCGCCAAGATGAACGCGCTGCTCGAGCCCGACACGATCGAGGCGCTGTACGACGCCTCGCGGGCGGGCGTGAAGATCGACCTCGTGGTGCGCGGGGTCTGCGCCCTGCGGCCGGGCATCGAAGGGCTGTCGGACAACATCAAGGTGCGCTCGATCGTCGGCCGGTTCCTCGAGCACCACCGCGTGTTCTACTTCCGCGCCGACGGCGCCGAGGAGATCTACCTCTCGAGCGCGGACTGGATGGACCGCAACTTCTTCCGCCGCATCGAGCTCTGCTTCCCGGTGCTCGACAAGAAGCTGAAGGCACGCGTCCTCCGCGAAGGCCTGCAGCCCTACCTCGCCGACAACGTGCAGGCCTGGGAGATGGACCCCGAAGGGGTCTACGCGCGGAAGAGCGCGGCGAAGGCGCGGCACTGCGCGCAGGAGGAGCTGCTCGAGCTGCTCGCGCGCGAGAGCGACGGCTGAGCGCCGGCGGGGCTACGCCGCGCCGAAGAACCGGCGGGCGTAGCGCGGCGTGACGCGATCGAGCGGCAGGGGACAGCGCGGGAACATCCGGTACTCGAGCGGCGCGAGGCGATGACAGCGTTAGGTAGCGGCCGTGAAATGGCCATGACACGAGGGGAAATGCCCTGCTGCCATGCTAGATTGCCCGCGCTTCTTCGCGCGAGGTGTTAGCCATGGACGAACGCCCCACCGAGGGCGTCGCGGAAAGCCCCTTGAAGGGAAAGACCGGCTTGCAGCGGCTCCGGAACGCCTGCGGCTATTCGCTGCACGGCCTCGCTTCGGCCTTCCGCCACGAGGACGCCTTCCGGCAGGAGGTGTTCCTCGCCGCCGTGCTGATCCCGATCGCGCTCGTCCTCGACGTCGGTGGCACGGGCAAGGCGCTGATGATCGGCTCGGTCCTGCTCGTGCTGATCGTCGAGCTCCTCAACTCCGCGATCGAGGCCGCCGTCGACCGCATCTCCTTTGACCATCACCACCTGTCCAAGCGGGCGAAGGACATCGGCAGCGCGGCGGTCGCGCTGAGCCTCCTCAACGTGGCCCTGGTCTGGCTGCTCGTGATCCTCGATCAGTTCTGAAAATCAGCCGGAAGCACACGCTGCACGCGACGTCGTTCTCGATCCTCGCGATCGCGCACTTCCCGGCGAGCGCCTGCCTCGTGCTGCCGTTCGCCGCGCTCGTCGCCGCCTCGCGGCTCGTGCTCGGTCTCCACTATCCGACCGACGTGCTGGCGGGGGCGGCGCTCGGCGCCGCGCTCGCGCTCGGCTCGCTCGCCGTCTTCTGACCGGGCGGGCGCTGGTACCATCCGCGTCCGCTGCCGGCGCCGCCCGCGCCGGACCCCTCCCTTTCCGATGCGCCACCGGTTCCGCGCCGCGCTCGCCTTCCCACTCGCCCTCGCGAGCGCCGCGGCCCTCGCCGCCCGCCCGTTCAACACCGACGATGCGCGGATCGTCGACCCCGACGGCTGGCAGATCGAGTCCTACGTCAAGGGCCAGCGCGGGAGCAGGCAGACCGAGTTCTGGTTCCTGCCGGCGCGCAATTTCGGTGGCGAGCTCGACCGCTTCGAGTTCACGCTCGGCGGCAGCCTCGTCGACCCGGACCCGGGCGGACGGTCGAACCTGCTCCTCGCCCAGGTGAAGACCTTGCTGAAGCCGCTCACCACGAACGGCGCCGGGTTCGCGCTGACGGTCGGCCTGAGCCGCCTTAAGCCGGGCGCGACCGTGGAGGTGGTGGAGACGCCGTTCGGCGTCACGACGGTGCCGGGCGAGTCGTCGACCTCGACCCAGTACAACCCCTACCTGAACGCGATCGCGAGCGTGTCGGCCTTCGACGACGCCGTCGTCCTGCACTTCAACGGCGGCGCCACGCGCAACACCGCCGCCGACCGCACGATCGGGAACTGGGGCGTGGGCGCCGAGCTCGCCGTCACCGACCGGGTCATCGGCATCGCCGAGACCTACGGCCTCTCCCAGGGCAAGCCCGCCTACCAGACCGGCATCCGCTTCTGGGCGATCCCGGCGCGCTGGCAGATCGACGGCACCTACGGCTGGCAGCATGCGAGCCCGGCGAACCTGCGCTGGATCTCGCTCGGCGTGCGGATCCTCTGGTGAGCGCCTACAGCGCGGCCTCGAGGGTGCGGGCGAGCGTGCGCAGGATCTTCACCCGCGCGAACGCCTTGTCCTCGGCCTCGACGATCGTCCACGGTGCGATCTCGGTCGAGGTGCGCGCGATCATGTCGGCGGCCGCCTCCTCGTAGGCCGCCCACTTCTTGCGGTTGCGCCAGTCCTCCGGCGTGAGCTTGAACCGCTTGAACGGGGAGGATTCGCGCGCGCGGAACCGTCGGAGCTGCTCCTCCTTGCTGATCTGCAGCCAGAACTTCACCACGATGGTGCCGCTCCGGAGGAGATCGGCCTCGAAGTCGTTGAGCTCGCGGTAGGCGCGCATCCAGTCCGCGGCCGCGGCGAGCCCTTCGACGCGCTCGACCAGCACCCGGCCGTACCACGACCGGTCGAAGATCGCGATCAGACCGTGGCCGGGGAGCGCGCGCCAGAACCGCCAGAGGTAGGGGCGGCTTCGCTCCTCGTCGCTCGGGGGACCGACCGGCACGACGCGGTACTGGCGCGCGTCGAGCGCCGCGGTGATGCGCCGGATCGCCGAGCCCTTCCCCGCCGCGTCGTGGCCCTCGAACACGATCACCATCGAGCGCCGGCCGAAGCGCTTGCGCTGCGTCAGCCGGGCGAAGCGCTCCTGCTGCTTCGCGAGCTGCTTCGGGTAGTCCTCCGGATCGAGCCGGCGCGCGAGATCGACCGCGTGCAGGAGCTTCACGTTGTCCGCCCGCGCCGCAACCGGCGCGGCGGTCACCGGGCGCACGCGCGCGTGCGGCTTGTCGAGCCGCCCGCGCAGGGCCTCGAGCAGGATCCGGCCGGCGGCGACATCCCGATAGCGGGCGTCGGCCGCAGCCACGATCAGCCACGGCGCCTCGCTCGTGCTCGTCTCGCGCAGCACGTGCTCGGCGACGTCGCGGTAGCGGTGGTAGGACTTGAGCTGGGCGCGGTCGTCGTCGGTCACGCGCCAGCGCGTGCGCGGATCGTCGGCGAGGTCCTTCAGCCGCCGGCGCTGCTCGTCGCGCGCGAGGTGGAACCAGATCTTCACCAGCAGCGCGCCCTCGTCGGCGAGCATCGTCTCGAAGTGGCGGACCTCCTGCAGCAGGCGGTGCAGGTCGCCGTCGTCGATCCCGCCGGCAGCGCGCAGCGCGATCAGCTCCTGATACCAGGCGTTGAGGAAGATCGCGAGCCTGCCACGCGGCGGCAGCGCCAGCCAGTAGCGCCAGGCCGGCGGTCTTTCGCGCTCGGGGTCGTTGCGGCGGTCGAACGCGTGGGTGAGGACGTGGCGCGGGTCGAGCCACTCGTTCAGGCGGTTGGCGGTCTCGCTCCGGCCGCTGCCGCCCAGTCCGGCGAGAAGCGCGATCGCCGGGAAGCGGCCGCGCTCGTGGAGCGCGTACTGCGCTTCCAGCAGCGCCTCGCGCAGCTTCGGCACCGCCTTCTCGTACTCGGCGCGGTCGAGCTTGTGGCCGACTTCGGCGGCTTCGAACATGCGCTTGGGCGGCCGCTAGCGCCAGAACGGCTTCGCGCCGGCGAACGAGCGCCACGCGCGCCGGTAGCCGCCGAGCTCGTTCGCCGCGATCGCCGCCACCCAGCCGCGGACGAGCCCGTCGGCGCGCGCCGGGACCGGCGCCGCGCGCGCGGCGGCCGCCTCGGCGAGGAGGCCCTCGGCCACGACCGCGTCGTTGAGCGCGCCGAGGATGTCCTGCAGCGACTCGAGCGCCGCAAGGTACGGCGCGAGGCGCTTGCCCGGGTAGAGCGGGGCGAAGAACTCGGTCGCGTAGCGCAGCTTCTTCGCCGCGATCCGCACCCGGTGCCGCGCTTCCGGCGCCGCGCGCGGCACGTCGGCCCCGTCGCGGCGCAGCCGGCGATCGAGCCGGTCGAGCGCGAATGCGGCAAACTCCGTGCACGGTGCGGCGAGTCCGATCCGGGAGGCCGTCGCTGCTGCCGGGGCGTTCTGCGGTGCGCGCCCGAAGCCCGCGAGGTCGTCGTACGCGAACTGCTCGCCGAGCGCAAGGACGAGCGCGGTGTAGCGCTCCGACTGAACCGCCGCGCGCGCGGCCGCGCCGTGCGCGCGGCGGACCGGCACGCACCGCGCGCGAAACGCCTTCAGCCCGGCGTCCGCGCCGACGCTCCGCGCGAGCGCGGCGAGCGTCTCGCTCGCGAACACGTCCCAGTCGCGCGCCGGCCCGAGCACGTTCTGCAGCCACTTCGCCTCGGCCGTCACCGGCCCGACCGCCTCCTTCCCGAGGGCGAGGCCCGCCAGCCCGAGGCAGGAGCGCAGGCGGCGCAGGCCCACCCGGAACTGGTGGAGATACTCGGGGTCCTTGCCGGCGAAGAGACCCTCCTCGTTCGCCTGCATCTGGGCGATGCACCCGAACGCGATCCGCCGCAGCGCGGCGCCGGCCGACAGCGGGCCTGCGAGAGCGACCGGGCGGCTCTTGCGCGGCGTAGCGGGCGCGCCGCTCGCGAGCGCGTAGCCGCGCTCGGCCTTGCTCGCGTGGCCGAGGCGGACCGGCACGTCGCGCGCGATCGCGCGGGCGAGCGCGAAGAGCCGGTGGGCGTCGCCGGTCTTCAGCTCGATCTCGGCCTCGCTGATCGGCGCGGCGCGCGGGCCTGCCCGGATCTCGCCGCGGTCGATCGCGAGCTCGGCGGCGGTGCCGTCGGCGAACGCGACCATCCGCGCCGCGCGGTCGAACTCGGTGGTGAAGACGGGCGCGAGCCGCTCGCGCACGCGCCGGCGCGCGAAGAGCTTCCGGTACGGCGTCTCGTCGAGCGCGGCGAGGTCGAGCGCCCCGCCCGGCGCGAGCGGCCATTCGATCTCCGCGCGCGCATGCAGCCCGGCGGCGGCGATCCCCTCGGCTTTGAGCGTCTGCACGTCGCGCGTGCCGTTGCGGCGCACGCGCAGCGCGACGCCCTCGCGCGCGAGCGCGAAGTCCGGCGTGTCGTAGTAGGTGGTCGCGAGGTGCTCGCGGCGGGCCGCCCAGCGGCGCATGCCCCGGAGCGCCGGATGCCGCTCGACCCGGGCGAGATCGCCCGGGTCCACGAGGAGCTTCAGCTCGATTTCCACGGCGCTACCGGCGCGACGCGGCAAACACGCCCGCGACCTCGCGGATCTGCGCGAGCGCGCGGTTCAGGTGGTCGCGGTCCTCGACCTCGACGGTAAAGAGCATGGTCGCCACGTGCTGGCGGCTCAGCGTGTTCACCGCGGTGACGTTGATGCGCTCGCGCGAGAGCACCTCGGACACGTCGCGCAGCAGCCCCTGCCGGTCGTGCGCCTGGACGACGACGTCGACCGGGAACACGGCGGCCGCGCGGGCACCCCACTGCGCGTCGATCGCCCGCTCGGGATTGCGGACGAGGAGGTTCGCGAGACTGCGGCAATCGCGCCGGTGCACCGAGATGCCGCGGCCGCGGGTGACGAACCCGACGATCGCATCCGGCGGCACCGGCTTGCAGCAGCGCGCAAGCTGCGTCATCAGCCGGTCGACGCCGACGATCAGGATGCCGCTCGCCGCGGCGGCCGCCTTGCTCTTGCGGGGGACTACGGTCTCTTCCGGCGGCGCGGCCGCCGGCTCGGGGCCGCGCGCGGCGACCTGGATCGCGCGCGGACCGATCTCGTCGCGCCCGACCGCGGCGAAGAAGTCCTCGGTCTTGTCGAAGCCGAACTGCGCCGCGAGCGCCTCGAGCTTCACCCCGGTCGCCCCTTCCCGCGCGAGCTCGCGCTCGACCGCCGCGCGGCCCGCGGCGACGGTGCGGGCGAGCTCCTCGGCGTTGAACCATTGCCGCACCTTGTTCCGCGCGCGCGAGCTCGCGAGGTACCCCGGCTGGGTGAGCCAGTCGCGCGACGGCCCGCCCGTCCTGGCGGCGACGATCTCCACCCGCTGGCCGTTCGCGAGCCGGAAGTCGAGCGGCACCATCGCGCCGTCGACCTTCGCCCCGCGGCAGCGGTGGCCGAGGTCGGTGTGGAGCGCGTAGGCGAAGTCGATCGGCGTCGCCCCGCGCGCGAGGTCGATCACCCGCCCCTGCGGCGTGAGGACGTAGACCGTGTCGTCGAGCGCCGCGCGCTTCGACTGCTCGACCCAGTCCGACGAGCCGACGACCTCGTCGCGCCAGGCGAGGACCTGGCGCAGCCATGCGATCTTCTCATCGTAGGCCTCGGCGCGCGCACCCCTGCCTTCCTTGTAGCGCCAGTGCGCGGCGACGCCGAGCTCGGCGTGGCGGTGCATCTCGTGGGTGCGGATCTGCACTTCCAGCGCGCGGCCGTCCGGCCCGGCGACCGCGGTGTGCAGCGAGCGGTAGTCGTTGCCCTTGGGCCGGGAGATGTAGTCGTCGAACTCCTGCGGGATCGGCACCCACAGGTCGTGCACGATCCCGAGCACCGTGTAGCAGTCCTTTACCGAGCCGACCAGCACCCGCAGCGCCCGCACGTCGTACAGCTCGTCGAAGGCGAGCGCCTTCTCGCGCATCTTGCTGTAGATGCTGTAGAGGTGCTTCGGCCGTCCGCTGACCACGGCGGCGATCCCGGCGGCGGCGAGCTCGCGCTCGAGTGCCGACATCGCTGCCGCGATGAATGCCTCGCGCTCGCCACGCCGCTCGTCCAACTCGCGCGCGATGCGCTCGTACAGCTCGGGCTCGAGGAACCGGAACGAGAGGTCCTCGAGCTCCCACTTGAGCTGCCAGATGCCCAGGCGATTGGCGAGCGGCGCGTAGATGTCGAGCGTCTCGCGCGCGACCGGCCGGCGCACCTCGTCGGGCGAGCGGGCGAGGAAGCGCAGCGTCTGGGTGCGGCTCGCGAGGCGGATCAGGACCACGCGGATGTCCGCCACCATCGCGAGCAGCATCTTGCGCAGCGTCTCGGCCTGCGAGCCCTTCGCCTTCTCCCCGGCCCCGGCGATGCCGCGCGTGACGACGCGCAGGCTGTTCAGCTTCGCCACGCCGCCGACGAGCGTGGCGACGTCGGCGTCGAAGCGCGCGGCGAGCCGCTCGAGGGCGTCCGCCTCGTATTCCGGCGCCGCGAACAGGAGCCCCGCCGCGCGGGTCGCCGCGTCGATCCGCAGCCCGGCGAGGTTGGCGGCGAGCCCGTAGGCATGCTCGAGCGCCGGCTCGCCGGTGCCGAGGAGCTTGCCGTCGTAGAGGGGCGCGGCGAGCGCCGCGGCGCGCTCGACGAGCGCGCGCTCGGACGCATCGAGCCCCGCGAGCACGGGCTCGAGCGCGGGGAGCGGTGGATCGACGGTGCGCTGGACGGCGGTGACCACGGGGGAGGTGCGGGCCGCGGGAGGGCGGTATCTTAGCGGACGCCGCTGCGAGCGTCCGCCATAATCCGTGCATGACGCTCTTCCGCCGCTGGCGGCGGCGGCGCCTCCTGCGCAAGGCGCGCATCGACGACGCGCTGTGGCGCCGCGTCATCGCCGGACTGCCGTTTCTCGCCGGCATGCGCGAGGATGACCTCGCACGCCTGCGCGAGCTCGCGCTCCTGTTCCTCTACGAGAAGGAGCTGCACGGCGCCCGCGGCCTTGCGCTCACCGACGAGATCCGCCTCGCGATCGCGGTGCAGGCGGTGCTGCCGGTGCTCAACCTCGGGCTCGACACCTACGAGGGCTGGGTCGGCGTGGTGGTCTATCCGGGCGAGTTCCGCGTGCGCCGGCAGGAGCTCGACGAGGACGGCGTGCTGCACGAATGGGACGACGCGCTCTCGGGCGAAGCCTGGCCCGGCGGGCCGGTGCTGCTCTCGTGGGAGGACGTAACGCTCGGCACGACCGCGCCGGAGGCGGGCGGCGAACCGGGCTACAACGTCGTCATCCACGAATTCGCGCACAAGATCGACATGCTGAAGGGCGAGGCGGACGGCTACCCGACGCCGCACGCGGACATGGACCGGGCGGCCTGGACGCGCGCGCTCGAGTCGGGCTACGCGCGGTTCGTCGGGCGGGTCGAGCGGGACGAGGAGACGCTCCTCGACCCGTATGCCGCCGAGCATCCGGCGGAGTTCTTCGCGGTCGCGAGCGAGGCGTTTTTCACCGACCCGCACGCGCTCAGGCAGGAGTTTCCCGGCCTCTACGACCAGCTCGGGCGCTTCTACCGGCAGGATCCGGCGGCGCGGCTGCCGGCGGCCTGACCGTCAGCCGCGCAGCAGGAAATCGCGCACGATCGCGATCTGGTCGGCGTGCAGCAGGGTCGGCGCGTGGCCGATGCCGCGCAGCTCGACCGCCTCCGCGCGCGGGCCGGTGGTCTTCATCCGCTCGACGGCCTCGCGGGAGAGGAGATCCGACAGCCCGCCGCGGAGCACGAGCGTCGGGCACTTCACCGCCTCCCACACCGGCCAGAGCTCGAGATCCTCGTGCGGCGAGCCGGCGTCGAAGGGCACGGCGATCTTCGGGTCGTAGTGCGCGCGGAACGTGCCGTCCGGCTGCGGTCGAACGTAGTGCTCGGTGAGGAAGTGCCACTCGGCGTCCGAGTGCGGCCCGAAGAACACGCTCACCGTGCGCACGTACTGGACCGCCGCTTCGAAGGTCGGGAACGACGGCGCCTTGCCGACGTAGGTCCCGATCCGGTTGAGCGCGACCCCGGCGACGACCGGCCCGGCTTCGTTGAGCACCATGCGCCGGATCGGCGTCTGCGCGAGCGAGGCGAGCCCCATCCCGATCAGCCCGCCCATCGAGGTGCCGACCCAGTCGATCGACTCGGCCCGCAGGCGCGCGATCAGGGTCACCACACTATTGACATAGGTGGGCGTGGCGTAGTCCATCGGGTTCGCCAGCCAGTCGCTCTCCCCGCGGCCCGGCATGTCCGGGCAGACCACGCGATAGCGGCCGGCGAGCGCTCCGGCGAGCGCGTCGAAGTCGCGCGCGCAGCGGGTCAGGCCGTGCACGCAGACGAGGACCCGATCGTTCGCCGGGTCGCCCCATTCGACGTACGACACCCGGTGCAGCCCCGACGCGCTCGCGCAGAGCACGGCCTCGCGGCGGAACGGATCGCGCGCCATCGTCAGTGCCGCCCGTTCTGCAGCCAGTGTCGTGCGACGAGCGCGGCGATGGCGCGCGCGGCGGGGTCGGCGAGCTCGAGCGCGTAGCCGCCATCGGGCAGCCCGGGGAGCGCCGTCTTCAGCTTGATCGAGCGCACGTTGGCGGGACTCACCTCGTAGCCGTACGCCGCGTACCGCTGCCGCTCGACGGCGGTCTCCTCGGCCGGGCTCTCGTCGAACCAGATCCATTCGTGCGCGAACGCGCTCGCGAGGCGGTCGAGCTCGGCGAGGAGCTCCGCCTCTATCGGCGCGCGCGGATCGAGCTCGGCGTAGTCGGTCCGGTCGCCGGCGATCGTCCAGCGCTCGGCCCACTCGCCGTCGATGCCGTCGGTCGCCTCGAGCACCGTCGCTGCGCCTTCGCGCACGGCGCGGAAGAGCGCGTGCTGCGCGGCGGTGACGGCGTAGCCGATCCACTCCTCCGGGCGCCGCTGCCGGCAAGCGACCGCGAGCGCGAGCGTTCCGTCGGCGCCGACGCGCAGCTCGCAGGCGCTCGAACCCTCCTTCGCATCGGCCGCGGACTGCTGCGTAAGCCGGCCGCCCTGGATCGTCGCCCGGCCGCCCGCGCCACCCGCCTCCTCCCGCCACTCGACCTCGACGACGACGTCGGGCAGCTCGGCCGAGGCGGTGACGAAGGGCGGGTACGGCACGCCGGCGGCTTTGACGCGCCAGTCGAGCCGGCCATCGGCGTGGAGCTCGCGGTAGGGCGTTCCGGCCTCCGCCTCGAGCAGCTCGTTCGCGCGGCGCCGGTAGGCGGCAAGCAGCGCGGCGTCGCCTGCGACGGTGATGGTCGCGGAAATCTTCCGTGCCATGGTCGATCGAGTATAACAAGCGCCTTCCCGGCGTCCGCGCACCGGAATGCGGCCGCCCGCACCCGTTCGGTGCGGCGATGCGCCCGCGGCGCCGTCGCCGCGCCCGTCGCCGGCGGGCACGCGTGTTGCTCGCGGCCCGGCGCGGTGCGCTAGACTACAGACGACCCCGGACGACCCCGCCCCGCTCCCGATGACCGCCAACCCGAAGCTCTTCTTCGACGAGATGCGCGGCCTCACCGGCGAGGTCCTGCCGCACTACAAGCCGTTCGTCGACTGGGTCGAGAAGCTCCCCGCCGAGTACCTGGTGCAGAAGCGCCAGGAGGCGGACGTCCTCTTCCAGCGCGTCGGCATCACGTTCGCCGTCTACGGCGAGGACGCCGGCACCGAGCGCCTCATCCCGTTCGACATCGTCCCGCGCATCATCCCGGCCGCCGACTGGCGCCAGCTCGAGCGCGGGCTCGCGCAGCGCGTGCGCGCGCTCAATCTCTTCCTGCGCGACATCTACAACGAGCAGGGCATCCTCAAGGACGGGATCATCCCGGCGCGCAAGGTGCTCGAGAACGCGCAGTACCGCTCGGTGATGCAGGGCCTGCGGGTGCCGGGCGACACCTACGCCCACATCGCCGGCGTCGACGTGGTGCGCGCCGGCGCAGGCGAGTTCTACGTCCTCGAGGACAATCTGCGCGTGCCCTCGGGCGTGTCGTACATGCTCGAGAACCGCAAGATGATGATGCGGCTCTTTCCCGAGGTGTTCGGGCGGAACGAGGTCGCGCCGATCGACCACTACCCCGACCTCCTGCTCGACACGCTGCGCCAGGTCGCGCCGGCCGGCGTGAGCGACCCTGTGGTGGCCCTCCTCACGCCCGGCTCGTACAACTCCGCCTATTTCGAGCACACCTTCCTCGCGCAGCAGATGGGCATCGAGCTCGTCGAGGGCCAGGACCTGATCGTGCGCGACGAGACGGTCTACATGCGCACGACGCGCGGCCCCAAACGGGTCGACGTCATCTACCGGCGCGTCGACGACGACTTCCTCGACCCGCAGGTGTTCCGGCCCGACTCGCTCCTCGGGGTGCCCGGGCTCTTCTCGGCCTACCGGGCCGGCCGGGTCACGCTCGCCAACGCGATCGGCACCGGCGTCGCCGACGACAAGTCGATGTACCCGCACGTGCCGGAGATGATCCAGTACTACCTCGGCGAGAAGCCGATCCTGAACAACGTGCCGACCTGGCAGCTGCGGAAGAAGGAGGACCTGACCTACGTCGTCGAGCGGCTGCACGAGCTGGTGGTGAAGGAAGTCCACGGCTCGGGCGGCTACGGCATGCTGGTCGGCCCGGCCTCGACGATGGCGCAGCGCGCCGAGTTCCGCGAGCGCATCGTCGCCAACCCGGAGAAGTACATCGCCCAGCCGACGCTCGCGCTGTCCACCTGCCCGACCTACGTCGAGAGCGGCGTCGCGCCGCGGCACGTGGATCTCCGCCCGTTCGTGCTCTCGGGGAAGGAAGTCCGGATGGTGCCCGGCGGCCTCACCCGCGTCGCGCTCAAGGAGGGCTCGCTCGTCGTGAACTCCTCGCAGGGCGGCGGCACGAAGGACACCTGGGTGCTCGAGCGGTAATCGCCACGATGCCGATGCTCAGCCGCACCGCGAACGACCTCTACTGGATGTCGCGCCACACCGAGCGCGCCGAGAACACCGCGCGCATGCTCGACGTCACCTATCGCATGTCGCTCCTCCCCTACCGCGTGATGGAGCCGGGCGAGAAGTGGGCCGAGCCCTGGGCGCTGCCGCTGATCATCAGCGGCCTCGCCACCAGCTACTACCAGCGCTACTCCGAGCTCTCGCCCGAGAACGTCCTGCGCTTCATGGTGCTCGACGCCTCCAACCCGAACTCGATCTACGCCTCGCTGCAGCTCGCGCGCGAGAACGCGCGCGCCCAGCGCGGCGCGATCACGATCGAGATGTGGGAGACGCTCAACCAGACCTGGCTCGAGATGCGCGGGAAGCAGTTCGCCGACATCACCGCGCGCGGGGTGTCGGAGTTCTTCGACTGGGTGAAGGACCGCTCGCACCTCTTCCGCGGGGTCACCTTCGGCACCATGATCCGCGACGAAGGCTACAGCTACATCCGCCTCGGCACCTTCCTCGAGCGCGCCGACAACACCGCGCGCATCCTCGACGCGAAGTACCACACGCTGCTGCCGAGCGTCGACGACGTCGGCGGCGCGGTCGACTACTACCAGTGGTCGGCGCTGCTGCGCTCGGTGTCGGCGTTCAGCTCCTACCGCAAGATCTACCGCGACGTGATCACCCCCTTGCGCGTCGCCGAGCTCCTGATCCTGCGCGACGACGTGCCGCGGAGCCTCCACCACTGCATGAACGCGATCTACGAGATCCTCCAGGGGCTGTGCGAGGAGCACCAGCTCGAGCCCGAGCGCCTCGCCGGCGAGATCCACGCCCAGCTCCACTACGGCAAGACCGAGCGCATCTTCAAGGTCGGGCTGCACGAGTACCTGATGGCGTTCCTCGCGAGCAGCGGCGCGCTCGACGTCGAGATCAACAAGCACTTCCTCGTCCCGACCTATGCGTGAGCGTCCGGTTGCACGTCCGGCGCCCGCGCAGGCGCGCGCGCCGCGCGCGCTCGCGTAGAATCGCGCCTTCGGCGGAACGGAGGGCCCCGGGCGAAATGAGCTACTGCGTCGGCGTTCTGCTCGACAGCGGCATGGTGTTCGCGTCCGACTCGCGCACCAACGCGGGGGTCGACCACGTCTCGAGCTTCCGCAAGATGACCGTGTACGAGCGCCCGGGCGATCGCGTCGTCGTGGTCCTGAGCTCGGGCAACCTGTCGGTCACGCAGAACGCGATCAACCTGCTCGAGAGCAGGGCGCGGCGCGGCGAAGAGGCGGTGAACCTGTGGACGGCACCGTCGCTCTTCGACGTCGCCACCCTCCTCAGCGACGCGCTGCGCGAGGTGAAGAGCCGGGACGCCGCCTACCTCGCCCAGAACAACATCGACGCGAGCGCCAATTTCATCCTCGGCGGGCAGGTGAAGGGCGAGCGCCAGCGCCTGTTCATGCTCTACCAGGAGGGCAATTTCATCGAGGCGATGGCCGAGACGCCGTTCTTCCAGATCGGCGAGACGAAGTACGGCAAGCCGATCATCGACCGGGTGGTGAAGCCCTCCACCACCATGATCGACGCCGCGAAGTGCGTGCTGATCTCGTTCGACTCGACCATGCGCTCGAACGTGTCGGTCGGCCTGCCGATCGACCTCGTCACCTACGCGCGGGACTCGCTGCGGCTGCAGATGCAGCGCCGGATCACCGAGACCGATCCCTACTTCACCATGATCCACCACCAGTGGGGCGAGGGCTTGCGGCGGGTGTTCGCGCAGCTCCCCGACCCGTACTGGGACGACGCCGCGCCGTGACCGTGCCGACGGCGGCCGCGGCGCGGTCACGGCGCGGCGCCGCTCCCCCTTCCCGCCCTTCGCCGGCGTGACCATCCGCGTCGCCGTCCATCACCGCACGCTCTACGCGTTCGATCGCGCGGTGGGGCTGTCCCCGCACGAGATCCGCCTCCGCCCGGCGCCGCACTGCCGCACGCCGATCGTGAGCTACAGCCTGCGCGTCCTGCCGGAGAAGCACTTCGTCAACTGGCAGCAGGACGCCTACGGCAACTACATCGCGCGCTTCGTGTTCCCGGAGCCCGCGCGCGCGCTCGACATCACCGTCGACCTCGTGGCCGACATGACGGTGATCAACCCGTTCGACTTCTTCGTCGAGCGCTGGGCCGAAGCCTATCCGTTCGACTACCCGGCGCAGCTCGCGCTCGAGCTCGCGCCGTACTTCGAGCGCGAGGCGCCGGGGCCGCTGCTCGCGGAATGGCTCGCCGCGTTCCGCGCCGGCGGGATCGAGCCGGGCGTCCACACCGTCGACTTCCTCGTCGACCTCAACGCGCGGCTCGCGCGGCGGGTGAAGTACCTCGTGCGCATGGCGCCGGGCGTCCAGACCCCGGAGGAGACGCTCGCGGCGGCGGCCGGCTCGTGCCGCGACTCGGGCTGGCTGCTGGTGCAGATCCTCCGCCACCTCGGTCTCGCCGCGCGGTTCGTCTCCGGCTACCTCGTCCAGCTCGTCGCCGACGTGAAGCCGCTCGACGGCCCGGCCGGCCCGGCCGCCGACTTCACCGACCTCCACGCCTGGGCCGAGGTCTACCTCCCGGGAGCGGGCTGGATCGGGCTCGATCCGACCTCGGGGCTCCTCGCCGGCGAAGGCCACATTCCGCTCGCCGCGACCGCGTTCCCGTCGAGCGCGGCGCCGGTGACCGGGTTCACCGACCCCTGCGGGTCCGAGTTGACCTTCGAGATGAAGGTGACGCGCATCCACGAGGATCCGCGCGTCACCCGGCCCTACTCGGACGCGCAGTGGGCGGACATCGATGCGCTCGGCCGCGCGGTCGATCGCGAGCTCGACGCGGGCGGCGTCCGGCTCACCCAGGGCGGCGAGCCGACCTTCGTCTCGATCGACGACATGCAGGGCGCCGAGTGGAACTTCACCGCGCACTCGCCGCAGAAGTGGACGCTCGCGGAGTCACTCGCCTGGCGGCTGCGCGAGCGCTTCGCGCCCGGCGCGCTCCTCGTCTACGGCCAGGGCAAGTGGTATCCGGGCGAGCCGGTGCCGCGCTGGGCGCTCGGCCTGCACTGGCGGCGCGACGGCAGGCCGGTGTGGCGGAACCCCGAGCTGATCGCGCGCGAGTCGCCGCCCGCCGGCGATCCGCCGGCGACCGTCGAGCACGCGCAGGCTTTCGCGCACGCGCTCGCGCGCGAGCTCGCCCTCGACGAGGCCTTCGCGATCCCGGCCTACGAGGACCCGCTGCCGCTGCTCGCGATCGAAGGCGGCCTGCCGGTCAACGTCGACCCGGCGAAGGTTCCGCTCAAGGACTACGACGACCGCGCGCGGCTGCGCCGGAGCCTCGAGCGCGGCGTGGACCGGCCGGCGGCCTGCGTGCTGCCGCTCCGCGCGCGGCCGCCCGGGGAGCGCCCCGCCGGCGGGGCGGTGGCACCCGCGCAGTGGACGAGCGAGTGGCAAAGCTCGCCCTGGCCGCTCAAGCGCGAACGGCTCTTCCTCCTCCCGGGAGACTCGGCGGCGGGCTACCGCCTGCCGCTCGCGTCGCTGCCGGAGCGCCTGCCGGGGGAGATGGAGCCGGATTTCGCGCGCGATCCGTTCGATTTCCGCGACGATCTCCACGACGCTCACACGCGCACGGAGAAGCAGAGGCACGCGCAGCCGAAAGGCGTTCCCGCGCCGCGCGAGGTCGTGCGGACCGCGGTCGTCGTGGAGCCGCGCGGCGGACGCCTGCACGTCTTCCTCCCCCCGTTCGCGCACCTCGAGGACTGGATCAACCTCGTCGCCGCGGTCGAGCACGCCGCCGCCGGACTCGGGCGGGCCGTCCGGATCGAAGGCTACCCGCCCCCGCACGACCCGCGCCTGCGCACCCTCGCCGTCACGCCCGACCCGGGGGTGATCGAGGTGAACGTGCACCCGTCGTCGAGCTGGGACGAGCTCGCGGCGAACACGCTCGCGCTCCACGAAGAGGCGCGCGCGAGCCGGCTCGGCACCGAGAAGTTCATGCTGGACGGCCGCCACACCGGCACCGGCGGCGGCAACCACATGACGCTCGGCGCGGCCACGCCGGCCGAGAGCCCGTTCCTGCGGCGGCCGGACCTCCTCAAGAGCCTGGTCACCTACTGGCAGAACCACCCGGCGCTGTCGTACCTCTTTTCCGGGCTCTTCGTCGGCCCGACCAGCCAGGCGCCGCGCGTCGACGAGGCGCGCGACGACCAGATGTACGAGCTCGACATCGCGTTCCAGCAGATGGAGGAGCGCACGGTCGCGGGCGCCGAGGCCGACTTCCCGTGGCTCGTCGACCGGCTGCTGCGCCACCTCCTCGTCGACCTGACCGGCAACACCCACCGCGCCGAGTTCTCGATCGACAAGCTCTACTCGCCCGATACCCCGACCGGGCGCCTCGGCCTCCTCGAGCTGCGCGCGTTCGAGATGCCGCCTCACCCGCAGATGGCGCTCGTCCAGGCGCTCCTCGTGCGCGCGCTGGTGGCGCGGTTCTGGAAGGAGCCCTATCGCGGCGGGCTCGTGTTCTGGGGCACCCAGCTCCACGACCGCTGGCTGCTCCCGCACTTCGTGCAACAGGATCTCCGCGACATCGTGATCGACCTCGCCGCCGCCGGCTACCCGCTGCGCGAGGAGTGGTTCGCGCCGTTCCTCGAGTTCCGCTTCCCGCGCTACGGCGCGGTGACCTACGCGGGCGTCACGCTCGAGCTGCGCCAGGCGATCGAGCCGTGGCACGTGCTCGGCGAGGAGATTGCCGGCACCGGCACCGCGCGCTACGTCGATTCCTCGGTGGAACGGCTCCAGGTCCGGGTGACCGGGATGACCGGCGAGCGGCACGTCGTCACCTGCAACGGCCGCCTGGTGCCGCTCGCGCCGACCGGGGTGAACGGCGAGTTCGTCGCCGGCGTGCGCTACAAGGCCTGGGCGCCGCCCTCGGCGCTGCACCCCACGATCGGCGTCCACTCGCCGCTCGTCCTGGACATCGTCGACGGCTGGACCGGCCGGGCGATCGGCGGCTGCACCTACCACGTCTCGCATCCCGCGGGCCGCAACTACGAGACCTTTCCGGTCAACGCGAACGAGGCCGAGGCGCGGCGCTTCGCCCGGTTCTGGGATCACGGCCACACGCCCGGGCCGATGGCGGTTCCCCGCGAGCCGCCGAACCGGAGCTTTCCCTTCACGCTCGATCTGCGCTACCGCCCGCGCGGGGCTTGAGGCGGGCGCGCCCGCCCCGGACCGCGGCCGCGGACTGGGAACGACCCCCTTGCGACGAGTCTCCGACACGGCGCGCGCGGCCTTGACACCGCGACTATGCCGACGTCATACTGCCACCGCGCCCGCCGCCCCCGCCCGGGGCGCGCGCGATCAACAACAACGCAACCGGAACGAAGGAAGAACCCGCATGGCCCGCAAGTCCCCCGCCGCGAAGCTCGCCATCCGGCCGATGTACGGCCTCACCCGCGTCGACCACGAGCGCTCGCGCACCCACGCCTGGCGCGTCACCATCCAGCGCCGCGGCAAGATCCACGTCGGCCACTTCTCCGACGGCGTCTACGGCGGCCGGCAGAAGGCGCTCGCCGCGGCGAAGAAGTACCGCGACCAGCTCGTCGCCAAGAACCCGCCGCTCTCGCGCCGCCAGTACTGCTCGATCCTGCGCAAGAACAACCGCTCCGGGCTCGCCGGCGTGTCGTTCCACGCCGAGGTGATCGAGACCGGGCACGGCCCGGTCGAGCGCCGGTTCTGGATCGCGCGCCTGCCGCTCGAGCCGTGGCGCACCAAGCTCGTCAAGTTCTCGGTCGCGAAGTACGGCGCCGAGGATGCCTTCCGGCGCGCGGTCAAGGCGCGCCAGGACGCGCTCGACGGGCTCGCGGGCACGTTCAGCCCCAACTCGCCGCTCAAGGACGAGGCCGCCCGGCGCGCGCGAATCGCGGGCGCTCAGCGCCAGTAGCGCGGCCGCTCCGCGCGGTAGCGCGCGACGGCCGTTCCGCCCGGCTCGAGCCTGATCGTCACCGCCCCGTCGCGGTCGGTGCGCCAGACGCGCGCGCCGAGCGCCTCGTAGCGCCCGAGCACCGCGTCCTTCGGGTGGCCGAAGCGGTTGCGGTAGCCGACGGTGAACACCGCGTCCACCGGCCGCACCGCGTCGAGGAACGCCGCCGACGACGATGTGCCGCTGCCGTGGTGGGGCGCGAGCAGCGTCGCCGCCCGCAGCGCGGCGCCGGACTCGACGAGCCGCCGCTCGTCCCGCTCCTCGATGTCGCCGGTGAGGAGCGCCGCGCCGTGCCGCGTCTCGACGCGGAGCACGCAGCTCCGCGAGTTCGCCTTGAGCCACGGATCGTCGTAGCTCGCCACCGGCGGATGCAGCAGCGCGAACCGGACCCCGTCCCATTCCCACGCCGCGCCGGAGCGGCAGGGCAAGCTCGCGCGCGCGAGTGTATGCGCGGGATGCCGGGCCGCGAGTGAAGACCACAGGAGATCGGCCGGGATCGTCCGGAGTACCGAGGCCGCGCCGCCCGAGTGGTCGGTGTCGTCGTGGGTGACGACGACCGCGTCGAGCCGCGCCAGCCCCTCGCCGCGCAGGAACGGCACGACCACGCGGCTGCCGGCGTCGGCATCGGCGCCGTACGCGGGCCCCGCGTCGTAGAGCACCGCGTGATCCTTCGTCCGCACGAGCGCGGCGAGCCCCTGGCCGACGTCGAGGAACGTGATCCAGGCAGTGCCGGCCTCGGGCGCCGGCGGCCGCAGCGCGAACATCGGCAGGCAGAGGAGCGGCGCGGCGTAGCGCGCCGGCACGCCGCGCGGGGCGATCCACCACGCGATGCCGGCGAGCGCGAGCGCCGCGGCCCACGCCGGCGGCGCGTGGCTCTGCCACACCCCGCCGGGCAGCCGTGCGAGCCAGTCGAGCACCGGCAGCAGCGCGACGAGGACGGCGTGGGCGAGCTCCGCGAGCCACGGGCCCGGCGTCACCGCCGCGGCGAGCGCGAGCGGCGTGACGACGAAGCTCACCACCGGGATCGCGATCGCGTTCGCGACCGGCGAAACGATGGAAACCTGCTGGAAGAGGACGAGCAGCAGCGGCGCGAGACCGATCGTGATGGCCCACTGCACGCGTCCCCAGCGGAGCGCCCAGTGCTCGGGGCGCAGGCTCGAGACCCCGACGTACAGCATCAGCGCGACCGCGCCGAACGACAGCCAGAAGCCGGGCGCGAGGACCGCCCACGGGTCGAGAACGAGCACGACCGCGAGCGCCACCGCGAGCACGCGCGAGGAGGACTGCAGGCGGTCGAGCCACAGCGCAGCCGCCACCACCGCGATCATGTAGAGCGTTCGCTGCGCCGGCACCGCGAAGCCCGCGAGCAGCGTGTAGGCGAGCGCGGTCAGGAACGCCGCCAGCGCCGCGGCCTTCGGCGCCGGGAGCGTGAGCGCCAGGCGCGGCCGGCGCCGCCACAGCCGGAGCGCGATCGCCGCCGCGAGGCCCGACACCATCGTGACGTGCAGGCCCGAGATCGACATGAGGTGGCCGACGCCGGTGCGGGTGAAGGTCTCCCAGTCGACCGTCTCGATCGCGCGCTGGTCGCCGATCGCGAGCGCGATCACTATCCCGGCGTAGCGGTGCTCGGGCAGCGCGTCCCAGAGCCCGGTGCGGATCGACTCGCGCAGCCGCTCGACGACGTACGCCGGGCGGACCACCATCGTCGCGAGGCGGACGCGCTCGCCGCGCGGGCGCACGTAGCCGGTCGCCCCGATGCCGCGCTCGAGGAGCCACGCCTCGTAGTCGAAGCCGTGCGGGTTCGCGTTGCCGTGCGGCCGGCGCAGGCGCACGGTGAGGCGCCAGCGCTCGCCCGCGCGGACCGGCAGCACTTCCTGGAACTCTTCCGGCGTCAGGCCGTTGTACCAGGCGACGAGAACTCTGCCAGGCACCGCGAACGCCTTCGCATCGGCGCCGGTGGTGACGGCATCCTCGACGGCGAGCTCGAACCGCACCCCGCGCTCGAACGGCTGCGGCAGGCTGGCGATCACCCCGGTGAGCGTCACGTCGCGCCCTTCGAGCTCCGGTAAGAGCCGGTCGGCGAGCGCGAGCTTCGCGGCGCCCGAGGCCCAGGCGAAGCCGAGCCCTGCGGCCGCGGCGATGAGGGCGGCGCCGGCGGCCGCCACCCATCGCCCGGACGCCCGCCGCCGCGCGAGGCAGGTGCCGGCGAACGCCGCGACGAGCCCCGCCACCAGCGCCCAGCCGGGCAGCGCGGCCTGCTGCTGGGCGAGCCAGACCCCGAGCGCGAAGGCGACGATCGCGAGTCTCATGCGCGGTTCGAATGGGGGATCGCGAGGGGATTGCCGGTTCAACGCGCGGCGCGGGCCTGCGGTTGATTCCGGTTTAGAATTTTCGGTGCCGCGAAAATACTTCCGCAAGTACCTGCCCGACCACCAGTCGGTCCGGGCGAACAAGATCATCGCGCAGTTCGCCCGCTACCTCGACCACCCGAACCTGTGGCACCTCAACCGCCGCTCGGTCTCGGGCGGCGTCGCGGCGGGCCTCCTCTGCGGCCTGATCCCCGGCCCGTTCCAGATGCTCGGCGCCGCGCTCGTCGCGATCCCGTGGCGGGTGAACCTCCCGGTCGCGCTGATCACCACGCTCTATACCAACCCGTTCACGATCGTGCCGCTCTACCTCGTCGCCTACTGGCTCGGCGCGCTCATCACCGGGGCGAGCGGGACGATGACCGAGCCGCCGGCCTTCGCGTGGTCGAGCATCGGCGCGTGGATCGCCGCGCTCGCCGACTGGTCGCTCGCCCTCGGCAAGCCGCTCGCCGTCGGCCTCGTGACCCTCGCCTTCGGGCTCGCCTTCCTCGGCTACGTCGCGGTCCAGATCGGCTGGCGCGCGTGGGTGGTGGTGCAGTGGCGGCGCCGGAAGCGGCGGCGCGCGGGCGCCTGACGCCGTGCCGAATCCGGTCGCGCGCCGGCTGTACCACACCTTCAAGGGGCCGGCGGCCGCCCTCGCGGCCGTGCTCGCGGTCGGCACCTTCGGCTACAAGCTCGTCGCCGGGGGGCAGGCGACGTGGCTCGACTGCTTCTACATGACGTTCATCACCATCGCCACCATCGGCTTCGGCGAGGTGATCGACCTCAGCCAGAGCCAGACCGGCCGCGCGTTCACGATCGTCGTCGCCACGTTCGGCATCGGCGTCTACAGCTACGCGCTGTCGAAGACGACCGCGTTCCTGATCGAAGGCGAGTTCAACCTCGCGCTGCGGAGGAGGAGAATGCTCAAGCGCATCGACCGGCTCGCCGGCCACCACATCGTCTGCGGCATCGGCCGCATCGGCACCAACGTCGCGAACGAGCTCGCGGCCACCGGGCGCGAGTTCGTCGTGATCGACGCCGAAGCCGCGCAGCTCGACGCGTACCGCGAGCGCAATCCGGAGGTGCCGTACCTGCACGGCGATGCCGCCGAGGACGAGGTCCTGCGCGCGGCCGGGATCGCGCACGCGGCGGGCCTCTTCGCGGTCGTCGGCGACGACAGCAAGAACCTCGTCATCGCGCTGTCGGCGAAGCAGCTCAATCCGGGCGTGCGCGTGGTCGCCCGCTGCCACGACGTGGGCTTCATCGAGAAGATCCGCAAGGTCGGGGCGGACGCGATCGTGTCGCCCGACTTCACCGGCGGCCTGCGCATGGCCTCGGCGATGATCAGGCCGCAGGTGGTCACCTTCCTCGACGAGATGCTGCGCTCGGACCGGGGCCTGCGGGTCGAGGAGATCGCGGTGGCGCCCCGGCACGCCGGGCGGCGGCTCGGGGAGCTTGCGAGCCCCGGACCCGATCACATCCTGATCGCGCTCCGCGCCGGCGGGCGCTGGCAGTTCAACCCGGCAGCGGAGCTCGTGCTCGGCGGCGGCGAGATGATCATCGCCATGGCAACGCCGGACGGCCGCAAGGCGCTCGAAGCGCGCTTCGCCTAGTCCGGCGGCTGCCGGTCCGGCGCGAGCACGCCGTCCTGCAGGCGCAGAATCCGGTTCGCCCGTGCGGCGAGCGCCGGATCGTGCGTCACGATCACGTAGCTCGTGCCCTGGGTCCGGTTGAGCTCGATCATCAGCTCGTAGACGCCGGCCGCGGTGCGCCGGTCGAGGTTGCCGGTCGGTTCGTCGGCGAGCACGCACGCCGGCCGCGTCACGAGCGCGCGCGCGAGCGCCGCGCGCTGGCGCTCGCCGCCGGAGAGCTGCCCCGGCGTGTGGTCGAGCCGCTCCCCGAGCCCGACCTCCCGCAGGATCGCCGCGGCCTGCGCGCGCGCGTCGGCGGCGCTCATCCGCCGGATGAAAAGCGGCATTGCGACGTTGTCGAGGGCGCTGAATTCCATCAGCAGGTGGTGGAACTGGTAGACGAATCCGAGCGCCTCGTTCCGGAGGCGCCCGCGCTCGGCGTCGCCGAGCGAGCTCATCGGCCGGCCGAGCACGTCCACCTCGCCGGCGGTCGGCTCGTCGAGCCCGCCGAGGAGATGGAGCAGCGTGCTCTTGCCCGACCCCGACGCGCCGACGATCGCCACGACCTCGGCCGGCGCCACCGCGAGGTCGACGCCGACGAGCACCCGCACCGGCTCGCGCGCCTCGTTGTAGGTCTTCGCGAGACCCCGGCAGGCGACGACGGGCGAGCCCGCGTCGCCGCCCTCACTCATAGCGCAGCGCCTCGGCCGGCCGCACCCGCGAAGCGCGCCAGCTCGGATAGATCGTCGCGACGAACGACATCGCGAGCGACACCGCGGCGATCACCGTCACGTCGGCGCGGCGCAGCTCCGAGGGCAGCTCGCTGATGAAGTAGATCTCGGGCGACAGGAACCGGATGTTGAAGGTGCGCTCGATCCAGGGCAGCACGGTGTCGACGTTGAGCGCGAGGACGATGCCGCCGGCCACGCCGAGCAGGGTGCCGATGAGGCCGATCAGCGCGCCCTGGACGACGAAGATCTTCATGATGCTGCCGGGCGTCGCGCCGAGGGTGCGGAGGATCGCGATGTCCGACTGCTTGTCGGTCACCACCATGACCAGCGTCGAGACGACGTTGAACGCCGCGACCGCGACGATCAGGGTCAGGATGATGAACATCACCCGCTTCTCCACCTCGACCGCCTTGAAGAAGGTGGCGTGGCTGCGCGTCCAGTCGGTGATCAGCACGTCGCCGCCGATCGCGGCGTAGAGATCGCGCCGCACTGCCTGCGACTCGAAGAGGTCGGCGAGCTTGAGCCGCACGCCCGAGACGCCGTCCCCGAGCTGGTACAGCCGCTGCGCGTCCGCGACGTTCACCAGCGCGAGCCCGCTGTCGTACTCGAAGTGGTCGACCTGGAAGGTGCCGACGACGCGAAACTGCTTGAGCCGCGGCACGAGGCCCGCCGGCGTCACGAGGCCCTGCGGTGCGATCAGCGTCACCGCATCGCCGAGGCGCGCCCCGAGGCTCTGCGCGAGCGCGGCGCCGAGCACGACCCCGAACTCGCCGGGTACGAGGGACTCGAGCCGGCCGGCGACCATGTGGCGGCCGATGTCGGCCACGTCGGCCTCGCGGCGCGGGTCGATACCGCGCACGATCGCCCCGCGCACCTGCGCGTCGCGCGCGAGCATCGCCTGGGCGTTCACGTACGGCGCGGCCGCGACGACCCGGCGATCCTCCAGCGCCCTCGCCGCGACCCGCTGCCAGTCGGCGAGCACGTTGCCCGGGCCGGAGATCTGCACGTGCGAAGCGACGCCGAGGATCCGCGCGCGCAGCTCGCGCTGGAACCCGTTCATCACCGACAGCACCACGATCAGCGCCGCTACGCCGAGCGCAATGCCCGCCATCGAGATGAGCGAGATGAAGGAGATGAAGTGGTTGCGGCGCTTCGCGCGCGTGTAGCGCAGGCCGACGAAGTACTCGTATCGCATCGGGGCGCGCGATTCTCCCATACCGCGGCGGGCGCCACACGATTGCCGTGCTTGTCCCAGAATGGCACCGATGAACGTCCACCTCGCGGTTCCCGACCTCTTCCGGCCCGATCGCGACGCGCGCGACCCCGCCGCGCCGCAGCGGCTGCCGGCGCTCGAAACGATCGTCGCGCGCGGGCGGCGCGCGCGCGGGGCCGCGGCGAGCTTCGAGCAGTGGCTGCTCGAGACCTGGCGGACCGCGGGCGCGGCGCCGCACGCGCTCGTCGCCGACGGCGGCGCGGCGCGCGCGGGCTGGTGGCTGCGCGCGGACCCGGTGTCGCTGCGCGTGAGCCGCGAGACGGTCGTGCCGTTCGACGCCTCGACGTTCGCGCTGACGCGCGCCGAGGCGGACGCGCTCGCGGCGCACCTCAACCGGCATTTCGCCGACCGGGACATCGTGTTCGAGGCGCTGCAGCCGGAGCGCTGGTACGTCCGCGCGCCGGAGCCGCTCGGGCGCGACGCCGTGCCGCTCGCCGCCGCGCGCGGCACGCCGATCGGCGTCCGGCCGGGCGCGGGGGGCGACGAGGCACGGCTGCAGGCGCTCCTCACCGAGATCCAGATGGTGCTGCACGACCACCCGGTGAACGAAGCGCGCGAGCAGGCCGGGGCACCGCCGGTGAACGGCGTCTGGCTCTGGGGCGGCGGCCGCCACGCGCCGCCGGCCGCGCGGCCGTTTCGCCGCGTACGCACCCACGATCCGCTCGCCGCCGGCCTCGCGCTCGGCTCCGGCGCCGCCGTGCTGCCGGTGCCCGAGGACGCGTCGCGCTGGCTGCGCAGCGCAGGCGAAAACGGCGCCGAGCTGATCGTGCTCGACGGCCTGCGCGCGCCCTTGGCCTACGGTGACCTCGCCGCCTGGGGCGAGCGGCGCGCCGCGCTCGAGCGCGACTGGTTCGCGCCGCTCGCCGAAGCCCTGCGCGAGCAGCGGATCGGCATGATCACCCTGCACGCGATCGGCCCGGAAGCGCTCCGCGTCGAGACGACGCGCCAGGATCTCCGTTACTTCTGGCGGCGGGCGCGTCCGCTCGAGACCTACGCGCGGGCATGAGTCCGACGAGCGCGCGTGAGCGCGAGGATGGTCCAATGATTCCGACGGGCCGCCCCGAGGACGAATCCCGAGCGCGCGCGAGCGCGAGGATGGTCCGATGAGCCGGATCGTGGCGCGTAAGGTCCCGTTCGCCGCCGAGCGCGCGCTCGCCGGCGCCGGCGTGCATCCGCTGCTCGCCCGCCTCTTCGCGAGCCGCGGCGTCAGCGGTCCGCCCGAGCTCGACCGCGACCTCGCCACGCTCCTGCCCCCTGCCGGCCTCAAGAACGCGGACGCCGCGGCGGTGCTCCTCGCCGACCACATCGGCGCCGGCCGCCGGCTGCTGATCGTGGCCGACTACGACTGCGACGGCGCGACCGCCTGCGCCGTGGGTCTGCGCGCGCTCGCTGCGTTCGGCGCCAAGGTGGATTTCTTCGTCCCGAATCGCTTCGAGACCGGCTACGGACTCTCGCCCGAGGTCGTCGATCTCGTCGCGCCCGCGCGGCCCGATCTCCTGATCACCGTCGACAACGGCATCGCGAGCGTCGACGGCGTCGCCCGCGCGCGCTCACTCGGCATCGCCACGCTCGTCACCGACCACCACCTGCCCGGCGACGAGCTGCCGGCGGCCGAATGCATCGTCAATCCGAACCAGCCCGGCTGCGCGTTCCCGAGCAAGTCGATCGCCGGCGTCGGCGTGATGTTCTACGTGATGCTCGCGCTGCGCGCGGAGCTGCGGCGCCGCGGCGCGTTCGCCGGCGCGTCCGAGCCGAACCTCGCCCGTCTGCTCGACCTCGTCGCGCTCGGCACGGTGGCCGACGTCGTCCGGCTCGATCGGAACAACCGCGTGCTGGTGAGTCAGGGGCTGCGCCGGATGCGCTCCGGCACGATGCAACCCGGCATCGCCGCGCTCTTCGGCGTCGCGGGGCGCGATCCGCAGCGCGCCGGCAGCTTCGACCTCGGCTTCGCGGTCGGGCCGCGGGTGAACGCCGCCGGCCGGCTCGCCGACATGCGGCTCGGCATCGAAGCGCTCGCGACCGACGACTACGCCCGCGCGCTCAACATCGCGCGCGAGCTCGACGCGCTCAACCGCGAGCGGCGCGAGGTCGAGGCGTCGATGCAGCGCGACGCGGACGCGCTCGTGGCCGGCATCGCGGTCGGCGAGTCGGCGAGCCTCGTCCTCTACGACGAGCGCTGGCACCAGGGCGTCATCGGCCTCCTCGCCGGCCGCCTGCGCGAACGCCACCATCGCCCGACGATCGCGCTTGCGCCGGCAAGCGGCGGACTCGCGCGCGGCTCCGGGCGTTCGATCCCGGGCCTGCACCTGCGCGATGCGCTCGATCTCGTGTCGAAGCGCGCGCCGGATCTGCTGCTCGGCTTCGGCGGGCACGCCGCGGCGGCCGGGCTCACGGTTCGCGCCGCTGACGTCGATCGCTTCGCGAGCGCCTTCGACGCCGCCGTGCGGGAGCTCTGCGATCCCGCAGCGCTCACGCCGACGGTCGAGACCGACGGTCCGCTCGAGCCCGAGTACGCCACGCTCGGCCTCGCGCGCGCGCTCGAGGGCGAAGTCTGGGGCCAGGGGTTCCCGCCGCCGCGGTTCGCCGACGAGTTCACGGTCGAGAGCCAGCGCCTCGTCGGCGAGAAGCACCTCCGGCTCAAGCTCGCGCGCGGCGGAAGGCGCTACGACGCGATCGCCTTTCGCCGCGACACGCCGCTGCCCGAGCGTGTTCGCGCCGCCTACGGGCTCGCGATCGACGAGTGGAACGGCGCACAGGGGCTCGAGCTGCGGGTCGAGCACGCGGAAGAAGCGTAGCCGGGCCGGGGGAATCGCCATGGAGCGCAAGCGCATCACCTCGTCGAAAATCCGCGCCGCCGGCTACGACCCGCAGACCCAGACGCTCGAGCTCGAGTTCAGCGACGGCCGGGTCGTGTCGTACGCGGGCGTTTCGCCGGAGGTGCACCGGCGGTTCCTGAGCGCGCCTTCGCCGGTGAGCTTCTTCGACGACAAGATCGCCGACGAGTATCCGGCGCGGCGGCTCCGTTAGAATCGCCGCTCGCCCGAGCGCGCCACGATGCGTCCGCCACCGCCACCGCAAGCCGCCACCGACTCGTCCCGGGCGGGCGGCGCATGGACGACGGCGCCCGCTTCGCCGCAAGCGCCCGCTGCGGCGGGCTTCGCCGCGCGGCGCGACCGGCTCGTCGCCGAGCTCGCCGCCGACGCCGGCGGCGCGGCGGTCCGGCTCGGCAAGTCCACCTCCAACCTCTTCCGCGACCGCGACGAAGCGCCGCGGCGCCGGCTCGACGTGCGCGAGTTCAACCACGTCCTTGCGGTCGACCCGGCGGCGGGCTGGGTCGACGTCGAGGGGATGACGCCGTACGCCGCGCTCGTCGATGCGACGCTCGCGCACGGCGCGATGCCGTGCGTGGTGCCGCAGCTCAAGTCGATCACGATCGGCGGCGCGGTCGCCGGGATCGGGATCGAGTCCTCGTCGTTCCGGCGCGGCCTCGTCCACGAAAGCGTGCTCGAGCTGGAAGTGCTCACCGGCAGCGGCGAGGTCGTGATCGCGCGGCCCGACAACGAGCACCGCGAGCTCTTCCGCGGCTTCCCCAACTCGTACGGGACGCTCGGCTACGCGCTGCGCGTGAAGGCGAAGACCGCGCCGGTGAAGCCGTACGTGCGACTCGAGCACGTCCACCATGCCGACCCGGCGGCGTTCTTCGACAACCTCGCCGCCGCGTGCGCCTCGGGACCGGACTTCGTCGACGGCGTGGTGTTCGGGCAGAACGAGCTGGTGACCACGGTCGGGCGCTTCGTCGACGTGGCGCCGTACACGAGCGACTACACCTACGAGCGGATCTACTACCGCAGCCTGCGCACGCGCGAAGAAGACTACCTGACGGCCCACGACTACCTCTGGCGCTGGGACACCGACTGGTTCTGGTGCTCGAAGAACCTCGGGGCGCAGAACCCGGTGGTGCGGCGGCTGCTCGGGCGGCGGCGCCTCAACTCGATTTTCTACACCAGGGTCATGCGGTGGAACTCGCGCGTCGGCCTCACGCGCTGGCTCGATCGGGTCGCCGGACGGCATCCCGAGTCGGTGATCCAGGACATCGACGTGCCGATCGAGCGCGCGGGCGAGTTCCTGGATTTCTTCCTGCGCGAGATCGGCATCCTGCCGGTGTGGATCTGTCCGTTCCGCGCCGCCGACCCGGGCGCGGCCTGGCCGCTGTACCCGGTGAAGCCCGGCACGCTGTACGTCAACTTCGGGTTCTGGGACGTGGTGCGGGCGCGCGAGGCGCATCCGCCCGGGCACTTCAACCGCCTGGTCGAGCGCAAGGTGACCGAGCTCGGCGGCATCAAGTCGCTCTACTCCGACAGCTATTTCGAGCGCGAGGAGTTCTGGAGGATCTACGATGAGCGCGCCTACGACGCGCTGAAGGCGCGCTACGACCCGAACGGACGGCTGCAGGGTCTGTACGAGAAGTGCGTGCTGCGGCATTGAGCGGCCGCGGGGGCACGATTCAGGCCGCGGTGACCTTGCGCGGCCTGCCCCCGAGCCTGCCGTTCGCGCGCGCCGCCTCGCGCTTCGCCGGGGACCGGGACCTCCCACCCGCCCTGCCGAGCAGTCCCGCCATCCAGCGCCGAGATCCGAGCGCGCCGTCGAGCAGCGCAGGCAGGTAGAGGTCGGCGTCGAGCCGCGGCCAGTGCAGCCCCAGACCCGTCGGGCTGATCTCGAGATCGGCGAGGTCGGCGGGCTTCGCGCCCGCGAGCCCTTCGGCCAGCCGTGTCGGCACCGCGAGCTCGATTCCGTTATCGAGCCGGACGATGATCCGCGACGCGCGTCGGTCGAATCGCGCGGCAACGGCCCGAGCGCTGACCCGCAGGCGCTCCTGCATACGCTTGCCCGCCCGGCGGACTTCGTCATTCGTGAGTCGTGCCATGAATCCTTTCCCAGGCCGCACACAGTTCTCGAAGCGAGGCGCTCAGCGCCGCGGCGATGCGCTGCAGCGGCCGTGTCCCGAAACCGTAGTTCTCGCGCAGCGCCGGCGGTCCCGACGGACAGCGCAGATCGAACACCGCCTCGCAACCACCGCCGATGACGTGGACATGCGTCGGCGCGTGATCGTTGGGGTAGATCACCACCCGCAGCCCGTCGAATCGAAGGACGGTGGGCACGCACTGAAGAGTACCAGAAAACCCAAACGATTGGGGTAGCCGCAGGAGTTGCGGCGTCAACCGCGTCAACCCCTTGCTTCTTCAGCGACCGCAAAAAAAACGGGGCCGCCTCGGCCCCGCAAGCTTCCCCCTCCTCTGAAACTTGCACCGGAGCTTAGCGGGCGCCCTCCGCCGTGCAACAACCCGGCGCAAGAGTTGACGAGGTTTTGCAATCCCGCCGCTAGCGGCGACGCGCGCGCACCGCGATCGCGACGAACACGATTGCCAGGGTCACGAACCACGCGAGCGACCACTCCGGGATCGAGAGCCCGAGAAACGACCAGGGCTTGAGGGTGCACGGCCCGTCGTACTGCAGGAGCCCCGGCGCGAGCCGGCCGATCTGGAGCCGGTCGAGGATCGTCTCGACCGGCGAGCCGACGCACTTCATCGCCCGCACCGGGTCCGACTGCAGATAGACGTGATACGCGCCCGCCGCCGCGCCGGCCACCGCGGCGACGAACCCCATCCACGCATAACGCGCCGCACCGGCGCCGCGCGGGCCGTGCAGCGCGGCGAGGAGCGCGATCGCGCCCACCAGCATGAAGCCGAGCCGCTGCACGACGCACCACGGGCACGGATCGAGCCCCGCGACGTGCTGGAGGTAGAGCGCGTAGCCGATCAGCCCCGCGCAGACGAGGAACACGAGCGCGAAGGCGGGGCGACTGCGGGAGCGGGCGGCGGGCACGGTCGGGTTCCGGCGCCGATGATACCGGCCCGCGGGCGGGGCAAGCGTATACTCGGCGCCTTCTTCGACCGGGCACCTTCTCCCATGGAAGCCGAACGCATCAACGCCGTCGCCGCGACGCTCGCGGACCTCGCCGCCCGCACCGCCGAGCTGCGGAGGTATCTTTGACTTCGATGGGAAGAAGGCCCGTCTGGGCGCGATCGCGCTCGCGCTCGAAGACCCGAAAGTCTGGGACGACCCCAAGCGCGCCCAGGAGCTCGGCCGGGAGAAGAAGCAGCTCGAGGCTGTCGTCGGGAGCCTGACCGCGGTCGACACCGGGCTCCGCGACACCCTGGAGCTCTTCGGCCTCGCCCGCGACGAGAGCGACGACGCCACGCTCGCCGCGATCGAGCGCGACGTCGCCGGCCTCGCGGACGCCGTCGCCGGGATGGAGTTCCGGCGGATGTTCTCCGACCCGCTCGACCCCAATAGCTGCTTCGTCGACATCCAGGCCGGCGCCGGCGGCACCGAGGCGCAGGACTGGGCGCAGATGCTCGAGCGGATGTACGTCAAGTACTGCGAGCGCAAGGGCTTCCAGGTCGAGATCCTCGAGCAGTCCGAGGGCGAGGTCGCCGGCATCAAAACCGCGACGCTGAAGGTCACCGGCGACTACGCCTACGGGCACCTGCGCACCGAGACCGGCATCCACCGGCTCGTGCGCAAGTCGCCGTTCGATTCCAACGCCCGCCGCCACACCTCGTTCGCGAGCGTCTTCGTCTACCCCGAGGTCGACGAGACGATCGCGATCGACGTCAACCCGGCCGACCTCCGGATCGACACCTACCGCGCCTCCGGCGCCGGCGGCCAGCACGTCAACCGCACGGACTCCGCGGTGCGGATCACGCACCTCCCGACCGGCATCGTCGTGCAGTGCCAGAACGACCGCTCGCAGCACCGCAACCGCGCCGAGGCGATGGCGATGCTGAAGGCAAAGCTCTACGAGCAGGAGCTGCGCAGGCGGAACGATGCCAAGCAGGCGCTGGAAGACAAGAAGACCGACATCGGCTGGGGTCACCAGATCCGCTCGTACGTGCTCGACCAGTCGCGCATCAAGGATCTGCGCACCGGCGTCGAGATCGGCAACACCCAGGCGGTGCTCGACGGCGCGCTCGACGATTTCATCGACGCGAGCCTGAAGCAGGGCATCGGCGCGCGCGTGGCGGCCTGAGGAGGACGGGATGAAGAAGACCCCCGACACGCCGCCGCCAAAGGACGAGAACCAGATCGTCGCCGAGCGCCGGGCGAAGCTCGCCGAGCTGCGGCAGCGCGGGATCGCCTTCCCCAACGACTTCCGCCGCGAGCACCTGGCCGCCGACCTCCACAGCGGCTGCGGCGCGCTCGAGAAGGAGGTCCTCGAGCAGAAGGCCGTACGCGTCGCGGTCGCCGGTCGGATGATGCTGAAGCGCGTCATGGGCAAGGCGAGCTTCGCGACCCTCCAGGACATGAGCGGGCAGATCCAGGTGTACGTCTCCAACGACGTCACCGGCGCCGAGGCGCACGACGCCTTCAAGCACTGGGACCTCGGCGACATCCTCGGCGTCGAGGGCATGCTCTTCAAGACCCGCACCGGCGAGCTCACCGTCAACGCCACCAAGGTCCGCCTGCTCGCGAAGGCGGTGCGGCCGCTGCCGGAGAAGTTCCACGGCCTCGCCGACCAGGAGAGCCGCTACCGCCAGCGCTATCTCGACCTCATCACGAGCGAGGAGGCGCGGCGCACCTTCGCGGTTCGCAGCCGGCTCGTGCAGGCGATCCGCGCCTACATGACCGGACGGGGCTTCCTCGAGGTCGAGACGCCGATGATGCAGCCGATCCCGGGCGGCGCGGCGGCGCGGCCGTTCGTGACCCACCACAACGCGCTCGACATGCGGCTCTACCTCCGGATCGCGCCGGAGCTGTATCTCAAGCGGCTGGTGGTGGGCGGGTTCGAGAAGGTGTTCGAGATCAACCGCAACTTCCGCAACGAAGGGATCTCGACCCGCCACAACCCCGAGTTCACGATGCTCGAGTACTACGAGGCCTACCGCGATTTCCGCTACCTCATGGACTTCAACGAGGCGCTCCTGCGC
>Ga0187893_10001022_pt1 | contig 69952 bp, 55 predicted proteins | sample MA1701074metaG_FD_139574 | JGI IMG/M metagenome (GOLD analysis project Ga0187893, IMG submission 139574) | White microbial mat communities from a basaltic lava cave in the Kipuka Kanohina Cave System on the Island of Hawaii, USA - MA170107-4 metaG ...
GGAGGTGCGCGCGATGCGCGCGCGTTAGGCTTTCAGCAGCGCCCCCGCCGGCACTTGCCCGGTCTCCACGTAGCGCCATAACGCGATCATCAGCCGTCGCGCCACAGCGACAATCCCGATCCGCCGCTGGCGCGACCCGCCTGCGGCGAAGCGCGTGCGATACCACTGACTCAGCGCGCTGTGCGGTTGGTAGCGCAACCAGCACCACGCGAGTTCCAGCGCGAGGCCGCGCAACAATGCGGAGCCGCTCTTCCCAATCCCCAGCTCGCGCCGGCGATCACCACTCGCCTGCGGTGTCGCCGTGAGGCCCAGGATGCCCGCGACCTCGCGCCGATTCCGCAAGCGCCGCCAACTGAACAACTCCATCGTGAGCAGCCAGGCACTCATTTCGCCCACCCCACGCACGCGCAATAACTGGCGGACCATCGCGACAGCCGGATCGCTCGCGTGCTCGAGCTCGCCCGTCGGGCGCGCACCAGAGCGGCTCGCTGCAGCACGACCAGGCGCAGGCGGGCCCACGTGGTCAGCACCCGCTGGCGCAGCCCGCTTGGCAACGGCTGGCCATCCCACTGCGTGACACGGGGGGGCTGCTCCGGCAAGGCGTGCAGCGTCGTTAGGCAGATCCCGTGTGCTGCCAAGAGTCCCTTGATCTGATTCACGCCGCGCGTGCGCTCCCGCGTCAGACGCGCGAGCTCGCGATGCGCATGCCGCCGATCTTCTTCCTCCACCGTCGGCACATGCAGCACGCGCCACTGGCCCCGCTCCCCCGCCGAGTGCCGCAACAACACGCGCAGCAACGCGGTGGCATCGAGCCGATCCGTCTTCGCGCGGCGTTTGCGACGCGAGACCTCGATACTCGAGGAGTCCACGACCAGCGCGGTGATTCCCGCGGCCGTACACGCCCGCTGCAGCCAGAAGCCATCGCGCCCCCGCTTCGTAACAGAGCACCACCGGGGCGTCCACGGACGGGCCCAAGTGGCGACGGGCGGTCGCGAGCTCCGTTTGGAGCCGCGCGAGATCACGCGCGGGCAATGTCCGCAGCCGTGGTGCGTCAGCCACCGCGGGCGCACACGCCAGACACCAGGTCTTGTTGCCGAGATCGAGCGCCACGTGTAACGTCGAATCAGCGTGGCTCGCCGAATCACAGTGGGTCGTTAGGGTAGGCATGACTCCTCCAATCGAGAGTTGCAGGAGACGCTATCTTGGCAGCCCACGCTCCGCGACCACCAAGACGCCTACATAGTTTCTGAACGCCAAGGCCGTTAGGCAGAGCCGAGCACGGTGGTACATGTGGTGTCCAATCCCAATTTCCTGAGGGGAATTGAACTGCCAAGGCGCCGCTCGCAGCGGGCGCGTGCACCGCGGCGACGCGGCAGGTTCATTCGGGCGCGTCACGCACGGCCGCACCACGAAGCGCTCGGGCCCGCGCGCGCGCCGCTCGCGCGCTCGGACGCGCCACCCGCGCGCAGCCCAGCCTGCCTAACAAGCGCCTTGCAACTGACGGTCGCTGTGATGGCTGACTTCCGCGTGCCGCGGTGTTCCGCAGCGCTGCTGCGGAACATAAGGTTGAGTATGTCCACCAGTGCGCCCGCAGCTGAAGCGCATTGCCGTTAGGCGTCGAAAAGAAACCGTTCGGAGGCGCATGTGTCGGTACCCAAGACCAAACCCACAGAAGTCAGCGCCGAGAGTCATATCGCTGCCATTGCGAACGAGGAGCAACGGAATGACGCCCAGACTCTGGTTGCTCTAATGCGAAGAGTTACCAAGCAAGAACCAAGGATGTGGGGGCCAAGCATCGTCGGATTCGGGAGCTACCATTACAAGTACGCCAGTGGTCACCAAGGCGATTCCGCTCTCGCTGCGTTTGCCGTGCGGGGAAGTGAATTGGTTGTTTACATCGCGGCGGGCTTCGAAGGTCGTGACGTCTTGTTGGCCAAGCTTGGAAAGCACAAGACTGGGAAGGTATGTGTCTACATCAGGCGCCTAGCCAACGTCGATCTGAAGGTCCTAGAGACGTTGGTAGCCCGATCGGTAGCAGAGACGAAGCGTCGCTATTCGCAAGCCAATGAAGACGACGACGATGAAGAGGATGGCATGGCGTCCGATGCGCGCTACACGTTGCCGATGCGGACGATGACTCACATGCTCCGCGTCGCTGCCGCGACGGCGTTCATCTTCCTGTGCGTCTTACTGCCGTTCCTTCCGGGAAGGTACGACGGTCTAGCCGTACCCTTGTCGTCGATGGCGCAGGTGGTCGGCACTGTCGGAATCGTGCTGGTGCCCTTCGGCGCGCTGTGGATGGTGACCGAGCGGTCGCAGCGGCTGGCCGCGAGGCGGTACGTCGTCGCGCTCCTCGCGCTTGTCGCCTCGTCGCTCGTGTGGGCTCTCATCTCCGTGGTTGCAGCCATACAGAGCGGCTTCGCGTTGGGGCTGGCCGCCGTCGCCCTGTGGGTGCTTGCAGTGAGAATGGTCTGGCCGAGTCTGAAGCGGATGAGCGGTACCAAACCCGCAGCCCCGAGCATCTTCCCCGCTTATCTGGTCTTCGTGCCTATGGCGGTCGCGCTCCTGCAGGTAGCGCTCCTGGGGCCAGCGGTCACGTTCAGCCGAGACCGAGCCATTCGCAACAGCGCGCGCTTGGTCGCGGCCATCGAGCAGTATCGCAGCGCCCACGGCCGATACCCGGCATCGCTGCTGTCGGTGCAGCCGGACTACTCGGCTGGCGTCATGGGTATCACGAAATATCACTACGAGCCACACCGCGACGCGTACAACCTCTTCTTCGAGCACTTCACCTATCAGCCCGGCACTCAGGAGATCGTCATGTACAATCCCCGTGACGAGCACGTCATGACCAGCCATGCCAGGAGTATCCTAGAGCTCACACCGGAGCAGCTGGCACTCGAGAGGACGCGGGGCCACTACGCGCTGCACAGCGCGCCTCATTTACACTGGAAGTACTTCTGGTTCGACTGACGAGGGGTTGACGCACCATGGTTGCAACTTTAGCGAGGAAAGAAGATGCCTTCTTCTGCTGAGCTTCGCCACGGATCGACGCGGGAACGCGCTGAAACAGCGTTAGCAATTCTGCACTTTCAGCGCGTTTCTCCGTAATCAGCGGGCAGTTTGGCCCCGTGCCTAACGTGAGCTACAGGGCGAAGTGCGCGCCAACTCCGATGAACTGGATCTTCTGCCGGAAGAACTGCCCGTACGGCGACGGCCCGCGATAGAGCTCGAACAGGATGCTCCAGCTGCGCGCCGGTAGCTCGCCGCTGAACGATCGATTGATCTCGAACCCCACTCGCGCGCTGACGCTCGGATCGTAGTCCTGCTGCTGCGACGCCTTGAGGTCTACCGCAGCGATGAACCGCAGGAATCCGATGCGCCCCCAGCGCAGCAACTCCGCGGCTGGCCGAAACTCGGCGCCGCCGTGCGCGATGTAGTGCTCCAAATCCTTCGGCAAGCGGTTGAAGATGTACTCCCCACCGCCGTACAGCCGCAGCGCCACTGCGTCGATGGAGAGGATGAAGTCCGCGGCCTCGAACGAGATGTTTTCACGCTGCGGATTCTGGCCACGACGCAGTAGCAGCTCGTCACCCAAATGCGAGCTCTGGTGATACGCGCGCAGCCGCCCAGAGACCGGGCCGCGCCGGATCGTTAGGGGGACGCCGACCAGATAGTCAGCGTTTATGAGGTCGTACGATGAAGACCCGAGGTCGAATTGCGCGAAGATTGCGCCCTCGATGCTTAGCTGCACGCCATCGTCGCGCGCGTTCGCGCCCCAGCGCGCAAGCCCGAACGCATCGCTGACTCCAACCGACCCGACGTTCTCGATGGAGTCGACTGATTTGTCTTCCACCAGGTACGACAGGAAGGAGCGCATCTCCTTCGGGTCAGCGACGAGCGGACAGAACACATTCCCGCTCGGCAGACCGACATATGCACGCACCTCGCTTGCGGGAATACCGGCCCCGCAGCGCTCCGGCCCACTCGGCCTTTGCGCGCTCACCGGCACGGCGAGCCCGAGCGCGCTCAGCAACACAAAGGAACTGCGCACAGCCAAGGCCCGACTCCATAGCCCCAATCCCCGAGGCCCTAAGGTTTATTCCCGTTAGGCAGCTTCAGTGCCACGAGCGACGTATTCGCCCCCGCGCCCGTCGCGTATACGATGTACTGCTTCCCCTGATGCATGAACGTCATCGGCATTGCCGTGGTCCGCGCGGGGACCTTCAGCGATCCAACTTGCTTCCCTGTCGCCTTGTCCAACGCGAACAGCTGAGGCGGATTCTCCTGGCCGTTGCGTCCCGTTCCGTGAATAACGAGCGTCTTGGTCGTGATCACCTGCGCTTGACCGCGTCCGCCCACTTCTGGAAGCGACACGCCGGCGAAGAGCGGTGATGTGCTCGTAACTTTCATCATGGTACCGTTAGGCGCCCACCAGGTCTTGTTACCCGTGTTCATGTTATACGCGGTGATGCCGCCGAACTGCCTTGGCTTCAGGATCGACACGCCGCCGATTGTAGTTCCGCTGGAGCGACCCTCGAAGTCGCCGCCGCGACCACCGCTCGCCGGAGGCGTGTAACCCGGCGGTGGAGCAAGCGCGCCGATTAGACCGCAGTCGTCGTGTGGAGTGCTGTAGCGCAGCTCCGAACACGGGTTCTTTGCCACATCGCCCGTACTCAGACCACTCTGCCCGGCGACATAAAGCACGCCAGTCTCCGGATCGAATGCTGGTCCGCCGTCGATGTTCACGCCGCCGCTTGCACCTGGGTTGTACCACGAGCACTTGTAACCGCTTGGCCCACTGCCGTCGCTCGGCGATGGTGGAATGAAATACGGTCCCATGCGGCAGCGCTTGGCCAACTTGAGCGCAGAATCCTTGATGGCCGGCGTATAGTCAATCAGATCCGACTCCGCGAGCCCTTGCTGTGCGTACGGCGCCGGCTTGCTCGGAATCGGTTGTGTCGGCGAGGTCTTCTCTCCTGGTACTTCGCTCTTCATCACCGCCGTCTCGACGATCGGCCAGATGGGCTCCCCCGTCACGCGGTCGAACACGTACATCCATCCCTGCTTCGTCGTCTGAGCGACAATCTTGCGGCGCTGACCGTTGATCGTGACATCCATGACGCTCGGGGCCATCGGCGTGTCGTAGTTCCAGACGTCGTGGTGCACCATCTGGAAATGCCAACGCCGCTTGCCGGTCTTCGTATCGATGGCGACGAGGCTATTGCCGAACAGGTTGTTCCCCGGACGATGGCCGCCGTAGTGGTCGTTTAGCGGCATGCCGACTGGGATGTAAACGAGCCCCAGCTCCGGATCCGCCGAGTAGGTCGCCCACGGATCGGCTTTCCCAACACCTTCGGTGCCGACCTTCGATCCATTCTCCCACGTCTCGGCGCCGAACTCGCCGGGCTCGGGAACGAGATTGAACTTCCATAGTTGCTTCCCGGTGCGTGCGTCGAAGCCTCGGATGTAACTCGGCAGGTTGTGCGCGCGGATCGGGTAGTAACCGTGGATGGACGAGTTTCCTACAACGATCACGTCGTTCACGACGACGGCCGGCGAGCTGTTGGCGATTTGGCCTAACGCGGGATCGATGCCGATCGTACCATCAGCGCCGATCTTCTTCACTGGATCCCACGTCTCGCCCGGTTTCGCACGACGCGCGGGGGCGGCGTCGCTCACGATCAGCGGCCCCGAATCATCCACGGCGAGCGGCAGCATCGGCAGATTGAGGCCTTCCATCAGATCGACGATGCCGTTCTTACCAAACTTCGCGTCCGGTATTCCGGTTGTCGCGTCGAGCGACACCAGGCGGTAGCCCGGCGTTATGACAATGACGCGCTCGGCGCGCCCGTCGGTCCAGTACGCGAGACCGCGCCCCGCGAACTGGCGCGGCGCCTTCTGCCAGCGGATCCCTTCATCCATGCGCCACATCCAGAGGGATTCACCGGTGGCCGGATCGATCGCAACGGCGACGCGTCGCGTCGTCGCGACTGTGAACAGCCGGCCATTCGCGTAGAGGGGCGTGGTGCGATAGTATTCGTCGCTGCCGAAGGCGCCGGCGTTCCACTGCCACGCGACTTCGAGCGAGTTGAAGTTGGACGCGTTGATCTGATCCAGCGGCGAGTAACGCGTGCTCCAGGCGTCGGCCCCCCAAGCGCGCCACTCACCGGGTGCGTTGCCGCGGGCCAACTGAGTCCCTTGCACAGCGCTTGAGCTGTCGACTCGTATGAAGAGAACGGTGGCCAACGCGGCCGCCCCGAGCAGGGCAGCGCCTAACGAGCGAGCGACCGGCAATCGAATGCGCATAGAGCTCCTCGAAGTCACAGTGTACGACTTGCGTTTCGCTGATGCTGTCAGCTGACAGCTGTTAAGCCAATCCGTTCAGCTAATCTTGTCCGCGCACTGCCATCAGCAACCCTTATTTCGCGACCAGTTTCTCGATTCGAATGCGCCGCAACAGCGCCACGTCGGTGGTTAGCTCCTCCGATCCCGCCGGCAACTTGTTCATCCGCAGTAGGTAAGCGATCACATCCACATATTCCTGCGGCGTCAGGCTCCCCGGTTCGTTTTTCGGCATTCGCTCCTGCACGTACTCGAACAAGTCCGATAAAAGGCGACCGCCCCACCACGCGTCGAATATTGCGCCCGTGTGCGACTCGGGGGTGTGACAGGAACGACATTGTAGAGCGTAGAGGTCTCGTCCACGCGTTGCTTGGGTGCTGGAATAAACGCCGGAACTGGCCGACCGCGGCGCCTCTCCCGAGTGCTGAGCGGCCGCGGACAGCCAGGGCCCGCCAACCATGGCCACGACTATGAGAAGGCGACGAGGAACGCTGCGCACGGCTGAACGATAGTTGCTGGCGGGCCGTCGTACGAGGCTCCAAGATGGGCACACCTGGGACAACGGACATGGGACAAGGGACAGCGGTGATCGCAATCCTTCCAGAACGGTGACGAGCTCCAGCGACCCACTCGCCGCACCATTGCGTACCAGCAGCCAGATCGCGCGCACCTACTACGTGATCGCTGGTGTGTACACGCTGTCGGCGTCGTTGATCTGGGGAGTCAATACGATCTTCCTGCTGCGATCGGGGAAACTCACGCTGCTCGAGGCGTTCAGCGCAAACGCAATCTTCACCGGTAGCATGGCCGTCTTCGAGGTGCCGACCGGTATCGTCGCGGACACGCGTGGTCGCCGCTTCTCTTTCCTTTGCAGCGTCGCGGTGCTTCTCGTTGGGACGCTTTTCTACGTAGCCGTCCCCGCGTTAGGTGGCCGCTTCGTCGCCTTCTGCGTCGCGTCTGTCGTGCTCGGACTCGGCTACACGTTCTATTCGGGCGCCGTCGAGGCCTGGCTTGTAGACGCGCTCAGGGCGTCGGGCGACCGCGAGCCTGTCGATCGAGTTCTGGCGCGAGGTCAGTTCGTTTCGTCAGCTGCCATGCTGATCGGCTCCGTCGCCGGCGGCCTGCTCGCCACGACGAGCCTCGCGGCTCCTTACCTCGTGCGCGCGGCGCTGCTGTTGATCGCCTTCGTCGTTGGCTACGTGGCGATGCACGACATGGGATTCGCTGTGCGCAAGCTGCCGGCGCGCGCGGTCGCCGCGGAGATGGCGCGCATCGGCCGTGAGAGCATCCAGTTCGGTTGGCGCACGCCGCGTGCGCGGCTCGCCATTCTCGCGGGAGCGGCGCCCGCTGTGTTTCTCGAGTGGGGATATCACGCGTGGCAGCCGTATTTCCTTCAGCTCATAGGCTCTGGCGCCGTCTGGGTACTCGGCTGGATCGCGGCGGCAATCTCCGTCGCGATGATGTTAGGCAACTGGCTCGTCGAGCGCGTGACGCAGTTCTGCGGCAAGCGCAGCACCCTGTTGTTAGGCGCCGGAGTGGTGTACACCGTGTCGGCGATCGCTGTCGGCTTCGCGAATTCGTTCGCTGTCGCTGTCTCGCTGTATCTGCTCGGCATGATGAGCGCCGGCGTTTTCCAGCCGGTTCGACAAGCGTTCCTGCATCAGGTGGTGCCTAGCGAACAGCGCGCGACGGTGCTCTCGCTTGCATCGCTCGTGTCGAGCACGGGAAGCATGCTCGGGCAAGGTGGCCTTGGCTGGGTCGCAGCTCGAACTTCCCTGGCCACAGGTTACGTTGTTGGCGGCGCGATCACAGCGCTTGCGATTCCACCGGTCCTCGCGATACGCCGACTCGGCGGTGTCGCGGATATGATCATGGGCAAGGCAGGTCGCTACACAGCGTGTGCGACTCTCGCGTTGCCCGAAGGGGTCGCGGTGGGCGCGCAGCGCGACATCGAAGTAGTCGCAAGTACAACCATTGAGAGAGGTCCGCAGGCTGCATGAGTACGCCGGTCATCCTCGCTGTAGACGACGAGCCCGAAGTCTTGAATGCGGTGGAGCGCGATCTTCGCCTGCACTATCGGCCGGATTATCGCGTCATCAAGGCCTCGTCAGGCAACCAAGCGCTGGAGGCGACGCAACAGCTCAAGCAACGCGGCTCGCCGATCGCGTTGTTTCTCGTCGACGAGCGTATGCCGGAGATGACCGGGACGCAATTCCTGCTCGAGGCGCTCAAGCTGTATCCGGAGGCTCGTCGCGTGCTCCTCACGGCGTATGCAGATACCGAGACCGCTATCGCCGCGATCAATCAGGTCGGGCTGGATCACTATCTCATGAAACCGTGGGAGCCGCCGAGCGAGCGACTCTATCCGGTGCTCGACGATTTGCTGAGCGAGTGGTCCGCGCGAGTGCGACCGTCGTTCGACGGCATCCGTGTGGCCGGCACCGCGCTGTCGCCGTCCACTTTTCTCATCAAAGATTTTCTATCGTCGAATCAGATTCCCTATCAATACGTCGATCTCGAGAGCGATGCGGCGACGCGCGAGCTCGTCAACTCGCTGCCTGACGGGATGTCGCGGCTTCCTGTCGTGTTTTTCCCTGATGGCACGACGATGGTCAAGCCGAGTACGCGCGAGCTTGCCGAGCGCCTCGGGATGCAGACGCGCGCGAAGCAACAGACATACGATCTTGTCATCGTGGGGGGCGGACCTGCTGGACTGGCAGCCGCAGTGTACGGCGCGTCGGAGGGTCTGCGAACTGTTCTCGTCGAATGCACCGCGACAGGTGGACAAGCGGGTACCAGCTCGCGCATCGAAAACTATCTCGGGTTTCCGAGCGGCCTAACGGGTGGCGATCTCGCGCGGCGCGCCACGGTGCAGGCGCGGCGCTTTGGCGCTGAAATCCTAGCGACACAGGAAGTCGCGCAGATCCGACGCGCTGATCCGTTTCGCACCGTGCAGTTGGCCGACGGGACCGAGCTGTTCGGCCGCACAATGCTGATTTCATGCGGAATGGAAGTGCGCCGGCTCGACGTCCCCGGGATCGCAGATTTCGTCGGCGTCGGCGTCTATTACGGCGCCGCGCTGACCGAAGCCTCCACCTATCGCAACCAGGACGTGTACGTCGTCGGCGCCGGCAATTCAGCCGGTCAGGGGGCGATGTTCTTCTCGCGTTATGCGCGCAAGGTCACGCTTGTTGTCCGCGGCGAGTCGCTGGCCGACAGCATGTCGCGCTACCTGGTAGACCGAATCAACGACTCCGACAACGTGGAGGTCCTCACCAAAACCATCGTTGCCGGCGTCAAGGGGAGCGGCAAGCTCGAGACGATCACGTTAGGCGACTCGTCGACTGGCTTGAAAAAAGACGTACCGGCCGCGGCGCTGTTCATTTTCATCGGAGCCGCGCCGCGCACGAACTTCGTCGCCGGAGTCGTCGAACGCGACGCGCAAGGGTTCATCCTGACTGGGCGCGATCTCATGATAGACGGCAAACACCCCAAGGGCTGGACCCTAACGCGGGACCCCTTTCTGTTCGAGACGAGTGTGCCGGGGATCTTTGCGGCAGGAGACGCTAGGCATGGCTCTGGTAAGCGCGTCGCGGCGGCGGTGGGCGAAGGTTCGGCCACCGTAAGCATGGTGCATCAGTACCTCACGACCGTGTAGCCTCGCATGAAGCGCGAAGAAATCCTCGAGCGGCTGGCGAATCATCGCCTCGTGGGCAAGGCTCCGCGTGCAGAGCACGAGTGGTTGGCAGCTCACGGCGAATTTCGCGCTTACCGGACTGGCGAAATGGCCGCACGCAAGGGCGAGCGTATCGCCGACCTCATGGTCGTTTTCTCGGGCCGTTTCGCGATACACGTCGACGAGCGCATGGGTTGGCGCCGCGTGCTGGAATGGCGCGGCGGCGACCTGTCCGGACTGATCCCCTACTCGCGGATGAGCGCATCCCCGGGTGACACCGTGATCGAAGAGGACACGCAGGCACTTGCCATCAGCGAGCGCCTCTTCCCCGAGATGATCCGAGAGTGTCCGGTCGTCACAGCGACCGGCGTGCACGTCATGCTCGATCGTGCACGCACATTCAACTCGGCGCAGCTGCAGGACGAAAAGATGATCTCGTTAGGCCGAGTCGCCGCGGGGCTGGCGCACGAGCTGAACAATCCAGCGGCTGCGGCCGTGCGCAGCGCGCAATTGTTGGAAGCCTCGCTCGACGCGACCGCGAGCGCGTCGCGCGCCCTCGGTGCGTTGCAACTCGACGCCACGCAACTCGCCGCGATCGAGCGCGTGCGCGAGGTGTGTATATCGGCGTCTGCTACACTGTCGCGCTCCCCGCTGGAGCAAGCTGATCGCGAGGATGCGATCACCGAGTGGCTCGATCGTCACGGCTCGGATACGGAGGTGGCAACGGCGCTCGCGGATACTGCAATGCCGCTCAAAGCGCTCGATATGCTCGCCGAGCATCTCGATGGTGAGACACTGGACGTCGCGCTGCGTTGGCTCGCCGAAGGCAGCCACGCTCGCGCCCTCACCCGGGACATCGAGCGCACGACGTCGCGCATCCATCAGCTCGTATCGTCGATCAAGCGATTTACCTACATGGATCGCGCGTCGGTCGCGGAGCCGGTGGATGTCGCTCAGTTGCTCGCCGATACGGTGACAGTGCTCGCGTCGAAGGCGCGCGGGAAGTCGATCGCGCTCAAGACCGACATCGAGCGGGGGCTTCCCAAGGTGTCGGGCATGGGCGGTGAGCTGAATCAGGTGTGGATGAACCTCATCGACAACGCGCTCGATGCGGCGCCTAACGGTGGCACGGTGACAGTGAGCGCGAAGCGAGAGCACGGCTTTCTCGCCGTGCGTGTCTCGGACAACGGGCCCGGCATTCCGCCGGACGTGCGTCCCAAGATCTTCGACCCGTTTTTCACGACGAAGCCCCCGGGGCAAGGGACAGGCCTGGGCCTCGATATCGTGCAGCGCGTAGTGCGCGCGCACCGTGGTGAGCTGGACGTGAGCTCAGTTCCCGGGCGAACAGAATTTCGCGTGGGACTCCCGCTCACGGACGGCGTCGGCGCCGCCAGCCCCGCGTGAGTAAGCGGCGTTAGGCGGTCCATGACGCCGACGCTCGCCGCTGTCTTCGCTTTCCTCGTCCTGCAATTCGGCATCGGGATTTGGGTCTCCCGCCGAATCAAGAACGAGTCCGACTATCTCATCGCCGGCCGCAAGCTCGGCATGTTGCTGGCCACGTTCTCGATTTTCGCGACATGGTTCGGCGCAGAAACGATGGTCGGGTCGTCGGGATCGGCGTACCGCGAAGGCCTAACGCCAGCTTCGGCGGAGCCATTCGGCTACGGACTGTGCTTGATCGGGATGGGGCTCATTTTCGCCATTCCGCTCTGGCGGCGCGAGCTGACGACGCTCGCGGACCTGTACCGGCAGCGCTACTCCGTGCTCGTCGAGCGAGTCGCGGCCGTCATTTTGATTCCCAGCTCGATCCTCTGGTCCGCAGCGCAAATCAGGGCATTTGGGCACGTGCTGGCGAGCAGCGCGTCGGCGCTGGAAGTGAATACGGCCATCGCGATCGGTGCGGGATTGGTCGTTGGCTATACGATGTTCGGCGGGTTGCTCGCGGATGCCGTCACCGACCTCCTGCAAGGTGTGGTGCTCGTCATCGGACTCGTCGTACTACTTGTCGGCACAATTGGGTTGTTAGGCGGTTTCGATCAAGCTGTCGATGCAGTCACAAACTCCGGCAAGATCAGACTCGTGACGAGTGATTCGGTATCGCTGCTGGATGCCGCTGAAGCGTGGGCGATCCCCGTGCTGGGATCACTCGTTACGACAGAGATTGTCGGACGTATCATCGCCACGCGAACGCCAGAGATCGCGCGACGAGCCTCCATTACGGCCGGATGCATCTACATCACAATCGGGCTCATTCCGGTGTTCGTCGGAATCGTCGGAGCGGATCTAGTGACGTCGATCGATGACTCGGAGCAGCTCATGGCCGGTGTGGCACGCCGAGCCCTCCCGACGGTTGGCTACGCGATCTTCGCGGGTTCGCTGACATCGGCCATTCTCTCGACCGTCAACAGCACGCTGCTGATCGCGTCAGGGCTGCTGTCTCACAACCTGCTCATTCCCACGTTAGGCATCACCGCCGAGCGCATGAAGGTCTTGCTGGCGCGCGCCGGTGTGGCCGTGTTTGGCGTGATTGCCTACGTCCTAGCCATTCGCTCCGAGGGCGTTTTCGCGCTCGTGGAGCAAGCGTCTGCGTTCGGAAGCACAGGTGCGCTCGTGACGATCACGTTCGGCCTCTTCACGCGATTCGGCGGGCCACGCACGGCGCTCGCCACCCTGACGCTCGGTGTACTGACGTATCTCGCCGCAGCATACGGCAACATTGTGTACCCGTTTCTGCTGTCCCTTGCCGTTGCGCTCACCACCTACATGGTCGGCGGAGTAGTCGAGCGGCTGCTGTCGCGAAGAGTCGTTATGTCAGAGTAGCGCCGAGGCGAGCGCGGACGCCTTAGCGCAGAACGTCCTGCCGGAGATTCACGAGCAGCCGCCACGTGTCTCCAGCATCGTCACTGCGATAGACGTCATAACCTCTCGTCGCGGCATAGACGACGCGCGCATCCGATGGCGCAAACTCGAAATCATCCACACGTCGCGTGGTCGGCTGGACGAGACGCCATGTCGCGGCGCCGTTCGCGCTGCGAAAGATCCCCTGACTTCCGTGCACCAAAACGATTTGCGCATCACCTGGCGAGACAGCGACGGGCTCAATGCCTGGCGCATTGAGTACCTGCCAGTTCGCTCCACCATCAAGAGACCGGTGCAGGCGAAAGGGATTACGCTCGGACGCGTAGATCACACGACCATCTGCCGAAACGTCGAACTCGGCGATGTAGCGTCCTGAGAGCGCGTTAGGCAGCGCCGTCCATGTGGCCCCAGCGTCCTGACTTCGCAGGAACCCGCGGCTCTGCGTCGGGGCGTCCGGATCTAGCGAATACGTGAGCATGAACGCAGTGCCGCCCGTCGAACCGGTCGCGATCTGCCAGTACGTGCCGCGCTCTGAGCCGGACGGGCCGACTGGCGTCCACGTGCGCGCCTCGTCCGTCGACCGGAACAGGCCTCCCGGGAAAAACTGTCCCGCGAACGCTGAGAATGTCGCGCGTCCGGCGCTTACTCCTATGACCACAGCACCGGGATTCAAACGATCGAAGGCGACCGCCGCGATGCTGGTATTCGTTAGGCCGCAATTCGCGCGTGCCCAGGTCGCGCCACCGTCCACGGTGGCATACACGCCGGCGATTGAACTGGGGTAATCACCGGTCGCTGGGCCGGGTGAGTCCGCCGTAGCAGCCACAGCACGCGCAGGGTTCGTTGGGGACAACGCAAGGTCCCACACTTCGGGATAGCCGAATGCAGCGTGCCGCAAGCCGTTGCGCAGCCGTGTCCACGTGCGGCCGCCATCGACACTGCGCACGACGCCGTTGCGTTCAGTCCCGAGATAGACGATGTCTGGATTCGACGCATGAATCGCCAGCGATCGAAAGACTTGATCCGGGTCGAGACTATTCGGCGCGGTCGGTCCCGCGATCACTTGCGCGCCGTTGCCAACGGCGTTGCCGCAGGCATCGCCGCCGGTCGGACCCGAGGCGTCGTCTGCGGCGCCGCCACCGCCGCAGGCACTGCCTAACGTGAGTACGACTGTCGATCCCAGCCCACGTGCCAGATTCGGTAACGACAGGCGCATCTGTCGATCACCGCTCGTCAGGCGCTCGGCGGCTGCTCGACCCGCTCGTGCAGCGCCGCACCGTCCGCGGATGACAGCACGGGCACTGTCAACCGCCTAACGAGCATCGACAGCAGCCACACGGCGCCAGCGAGCAGCAAGAGCACCATCAGGCCACGCAGCACGGTCGCCAGGAGAGCGAGATCGAACGCAGGCCACGCAAAATCGTACTCGCGTAGCACGCCCCAGCGTTCCGTCATCCAGTGCCACGCCGTGTGCGCCACCAGCGCCGAAAGGATAATCGTCCCCATCCGCTCGTCCACGACCTTTCGGAACAGCAGCGTGAGGACCGGCACTGCAATCGCAACAACCAGCAGCTGACCCAGCTCGACGCCGACGTTGAACGAGAATAAGGCCGTGAGCAGGTGCCCACCCGCGAACTGCATCGTGTCGCGCAGCGCGAACGAGAAGCCGAAGCCGTGCACGAGCCCGAACGCAAACGCGATGATCCAGCGTCGCTGGAACCGGGCGCCGACGATGTTCTCGAACGCCATGTAGACGATCGAGAGCGCGATCAGCACCTCGATGAGCGGGGGGAACCAGAGCGTATTCGGTGCCAGGCCTAACGCCGATGCGATGAGCGTGATGGAATGCGCCACAGTGAACGACGTCACGATCGCGATGAGCGGTCGCACGCGCCGGAACGGAATCACGAGCCCAAGCAGAAACAGCAAGTGATCCACACCGTCCAGGATGTGCTTGAAGCCGAGCCCGACGAACCGCAGCGCCGCTTGGTGCCACCGGGGGTCGAGGCGAACGACGCCGGGATCACCGCGGTACTGAAACGCGCGTTCCGCACCGTTAGGTGTCACGAAGCGAAGCACTGTGTTGGTGTTGACGCCCAGATGGGCAAACGCGGGGTGCATCGAAAAGCGCGCGTCAGGCGACTGGATGCGATACTCGAGGAGGACGTCGAGCATCGCCTGCTGTGGTGGCAGGTCGACGTCGGCCGCTAGTGCCGGGCCACTAAGGTGCGCCAGCGCAGATGCGTACTCCTGAAACGACCGGTCCGATGGCAGCGAAATACGCACTGTCGCAATTGTTGGCGCGTCGAGTCGCCTATCTTCTTCCCAGACCACGACGTACTCGGCGATCCAAACTTTTGCCGCGTCGCGCAAGAGCGGCGTCGCGCGCGTAATGTCGAGATACCCGAGCCCGCGCTGCGGGAATTCGATATCGCGCATCGCCCACAGCGGAGCTCGCACGACGAGCCGCAGTGTATTCCCCTCAGGCTTAACAAAAGCAAGCACCGTCACCCTGCTGGGGATTTCGTGCGCGCTCGCCGACGTGCCGGACCGGACGAAGAGCAGAGCGATTGCGAGCGCGCTTGCCGACAGCTTAGTTAGCGGCACAATTCCAACGCGGACGAGTCACTTCCATGGCAACAAGGAGCATTCCATGACGCGGCGGCGCAAGCGCATTCTTGGCGCGACGCTCTTAGGTCTATGCGCGATTCTGGGCGTGGGCCAGGCGGTGCTGGACGCTGCGACGCAAGCGCAGACTGTGCAGGCGCCGCGCTTCGAGGTGGACCCCTTCTGGCCAAAGCCGCTGCCTAACCAGTGGCTGCTGGGATCGACGATCGGCGTCGGCATCGACTCCAAGGATCACGTCTTCATTATCCACCGTGGGGATTCCACATTGAACCAACGCACTGAAGCGGGGGCCAACGCGAATCCGCCGATCGCCGAGTGCTGCCGCGCGGCTCCGCCGATTCTCGAGTTCGATCCGGAGGGAAATCTGGTGAACTCCTGGGGCGGGCCGGGACAAGGGTACGACTGGCCGGTATCCAATCACGGCATCGCGCTCGACAACAAGGACAATGTGTGGATCGGAGGGAATGGTGCCGGCGACACCCATGTCCTGAAGTTCACGCACGACGGGAAACTCCTGCAGCAGATCGCCAAGGTAAAGGAGCCATACAATAGCAATAGCAAGACGAGCTTCGGTCGCGTGGCGAAGATTGCATTCGACGTCGCAGCCAACGAGGCGTACCTGGCGGATGGCTACAGTCATAAGCGTGTCGCCGTGATCGATATGGCGACGGGCACGATCAAGCGGTTGTGGGGCGCGTACGGGAATGTGCCGAGCGATTCGAATTACGGGCCGTACAACCCCGATGTGCCGCTCATCCCGCAGTTCCGCACGCCGGTGCATTGTGCCGAACCGACGAATGATGGGCTCGTGTACGTGTGCGACCGGCCTAACGATCGCATACAAGTCTTTCAGAAGGATGGGAAGTTCGTGAAGGAGAAACAGATCGCACCGCGTACGCGCGGCGACGGATCGGTGTGGGATATCGCGTTTTCGCGTGACCCGCAGCAGAAGTACATGTATCTGGCCGACGGGAAGAACGAGAAGATCTACATTATGGATCGACAGTCGCTGGAAATCCTAACGAGTTTTGGCAGCGGCGGTCGCCAGCCGAGCCAGTTTTTCGGTGTGCACAGCATCGCGACGGACTCGAAGGGGAACATCTACACGACGGAGACTTACGAGGGGAAGCGCGTGCAGAAGTTCGTGTACAAGGGCCTTGGGTCTGTTTCTCGCGCCAATCGACCGACTGTCTGGCCGCAGCGGTAGTCATCGCTCAAGCGGCCGAAAAGCGGGAACGCAGATGACGCAGAAACAGCGCAGATGACGCGGATACCGCTACTTTCGTGAACGCGTGTTGGCGAAGCGATGAATCGCCGGACGCGGGCCAAAGTGGAGCAGTAGTCCGGCTTTGAAAGATGCTGCGCGGACATAGTTCAGCGCGTGACTGTGGTCGGCTTCTGATAAACGTTCGGCCGCTTTGTTTTCGACGATGACCTTGCGCTCAACCGCCATATCGCAGCGAAGTGCCCGACACCTACGCCATCATAAGTCACTTCGCATAGGAACTCTGTCTCGACGTTCAGTCCGCGCTTCCTTAGTTCATGGGCGAGCGCGCGGTGGTAAACGCTTTCAAGAATCCATAGCCGAGTGTGTTGTACACTTTGTAGAAAGCGCTAATTATCTCCTCCGTTAGTTCTCTCTCGGGATAGTCGTTATCTGCGTTCATCTGCGCCGTTTCTGCGTAATCTGCGTTGTCGCTTTTGACCTTTGCGCAGCGTAACGCTGCCGCCTTGATCGAAACCTGCAGTGACTTGGATCAGAACGGTCTCACCTAACGAGGACGCGAACGTCCGACGCGCTGTCGAAGACCAGCGCGCGATGTACCCCTCTGAATACGCCAACCCGGTTCACCCGACCGGCGACGGGACCTCGGGAATCGTCGCGTCGCACAGCCTCATCCCCGACGCGCTACGCCACGCATTCTGCACGTTCGGTGCGCTGATGGATCCTGCGCTGCCCTTGAGCCGACGACAGCATGAGATGATCACCACCGTCGTCTCGGTCACGAATCGCTGCAGGTATTGAATAGACTCGCACGCAGAGTTTCTGCGTCGGGTCACGCTGGATGAAGGCCTGGTCGCCGCGCTACAGGACGACTACCGCAACGCGCCTATCGATGAACGCGATCGTGTTATGCTCGACTACGTCGTGCAACTTTCCAGCGACGCGACGCGCATCGGCCCGCAACACCACGAGCGTCTGCGAGAAGTCGGCTTCGACGATCGCGGCATCCTGCAGATCACGCTCATCGCCAGCTGGTTCAACTATATCAATCGCGTCGCCGATGCACTCGGCGTAGGTCGAGACTAATCTGCGCGCTTCGCCGGAGCTCCTTCGTTCGATCGGCCGCTGGAGCTTTGCGGCGCTGGTTCTCAACACGATCATCGGCACCGGCGTCTTCATCCTGCCCGGGACCGTCGCGGCTCGACTCGGATGGATGAGCCTAACGGCATGGTTCCTCGCAGCAGTTTTCACCGCGGCGATGATTCTGTGCTTCGCGGAAGTCGCTTCGCGCTTCAGCGTCGCTGGCGGCGCCTATCTCTTCACGCAAGCAGCGTTCGGACGTTATGTAGGACTCCAGATCGGCTGGCTGGCATATGTCTCGCGCACTACGGCGGGCGCTGTGCAAGCCAACCTGTTCACCACGTATCTCGCGGAATTCATCCCCTGGGCCGGGTCGCGACTCGGCGGCATCGTCGTCACCACGGTCTTCATCGGGTTTCTCACGGCCGTCAACCTGCGCAGCGTGCTGTCAGGTGCGCAGCTGAGCAACGCGTTCGCGACCGTGAAGCTCACGTCGCTCATCACCTTCGGCGCGTTAGGCATTTTCTGGCTCGCCGCGGGACACGCGGCGACCGGACCGACGGCGTCTGACATGAGCAGCGCGAGCTGGCTGCAGATGCTGTTGCTGCTCATGTTCGCCTTCGGCGGATTCGAATCCGCGCTCATGCCGCTCGCCGAAGCGAAGGACCCACAGCGCGACGCGCCTTTCGCGCTCCTCGTCGGGCTGGGCCTCGTCACGCTCGTGTACCTCGCGGCCCAGGTCACCGTCCTCGCCACGCTGTCCGATCCTGGCGCGACGACGCGCCCGCTGGCGGCGTCCGCGCGTGTTATGCTCGGCGCCGGCGGCGCCGCCGCCATCAGCGTCGCTGCTCTCATCTCGGTCTACGGCTGGCTCTCGAGCAACATGCTTGCCGTGCCGCGCCTAACGATGGCGATGGCGCAGCGCGGCGACCTGCCGGCGTTTTTTGGCAGGGTGCACCCGATTTGGCGCACACCGTGGGTGTCGATCCTCATCTACGCCGGCGTTTCGTGGGCGCTCGCGAATCAGGCGAGCCTGCTGCAGAACCTGACGCTGTCGTCCGTCGTCCGCCTGTTCGTCTACGGACTCGTTTGCGCCGCGCTCCCAGTGCTGCGACACAAGGACTCGCGCACCGGCGTTACCGGCATGGGACCCGCGCGCTTCCGCGCTCCCGCGGCCGTCGCGCTCGCCGTGCTCAGTGTCGCTGTCTCCATACTCCTCGCGACGCGGATGAGCTGGCGCGAAGCGCTCACGTTAGGCGTTACCGTGGCGCTGGCCACCCTGCACTGGCTTGCCGTCCGGCGCGTGCCTAACGCACTACCGGCAGCCCAATCGTAGAGGGATACTTCGGTCCGTAGTGCATGGTTATCTTCGCCGTGTGCCGCTCCGCGCTGTCAGTTTCGCGCTTCCCGGTGTGCAGGTTGCGTCCGAAGTGCGGGTGAAAGCTCGGCATCACGACGAGCCGCAACCGATGCCCCTTCTTGAACAGGTTGCCGGTCATCGGGTGCCCGACGACAACCTGTGTCGGTTTGTCAGGCAGTACCGGTGCCGCGCCCACGCGCGCGCTCAGTCGCTGCGCCTCCAACCCCGGACTCATCAGATTCCAGGACGTGCCATCGGGAGCCACATCGAAGACGCGAGCAAAAATGTCTGCATCCGGCGCGTCCACGCTCACGAACAGTCTGATATCGATGCGGCCAATAACGCGCGTGTCCTGGGACAGCGGCTGGCTCTCGAAGACCATCACGTCGCTGCGCTCGGCGAGCGCGCGATAGTCGTGCGCGCCGTACGCGGCGTCGTATTGATCGACAACGAGCTTGTTCGGATCGGACGTGATCGTCCAGCTGCCGTCGGAAGCCGGTGACGCACCGAGTGAGCCGCGGGATTGTCCGGCGCGGCCTAACGCGAACCTCTGTATCGCCGTACCTGGCAGCGGCCAGGTATTTCCCGTGCGCCAGACGTTCTCGCCCATGACGAACGTGCGCACGCGTGGGCCTTTGTCGACGCCATTATTCATGCCACGCACGTAACGGTCCATGAAGCGCAGCACTTCTTCGTCGTAGTCCAGTCCGCCCTTACCGGCGAACGTGCGCTCGCCTGACTTCGTCTCTGGCTTGCGGTTGTTGATCGCGTTGACGCCGTGCACCCAGGGCCCCAGTACGAGGAATGCGCGCGCGTCCGCCCCGCCCCCGCCCCCGCCCCCGCCCCCGCCGCGGCGCGCCGACACGAGACCGAGGTAATTCGTGAGCGCGCCCTCGGGACCGTAGTTCTCGTCGTGCCACCCCGAGATGTTGAGAACCGCGGCGGACGTCTTGCTGTAGCGATGTGTCAGATCGGCCCAGCTCCACCAGGAATCGTTAGGTGGGTGCGCCAGCCATTCGAAGTACCACGGGGCCACCTCGCGCAGCTCCGGCACATTGCTGATCGGTAACCTCGCGAGGAGCGGCGCTTCCAGCGTCTTCCACGCCTCGCCGGCCTCTCTGTAGGTGCGCGGACCGGGAAGGTTGAGCTTCTGCCTAACGTCGGGCGCGATGTTCATCCAGATCCACGCCGGCCAGGAGAGGTCCGCCAGCCCGCCCGCGTACCAGAAGTTTGTCGGCCGCGAGAATGTCATCGCCGGCACCATCGCCTTGAGATGCGGCGGCGATTCGACAGCAGCGAGCCACTGTACAGCGCCGGGATACGAGAGACCGAACGTCCCCACGTCGCCCGTGGACCAAGGCTGGCGTGCGGCCCATTCGATCGTGTCGTACCCGTCGCGCCCTTCCTGAATGTACGGATTGAACGTCCCCGCGGATCGGTAGCGGCCACGCACGTCCTGAACGACGACCGCGTACCCGCGATCGACAGCGTGTTGGAACGTCGCGTAGTCCTCGATCGCGTCTGACGCACCATAAGGCGTACGGTACACCAGCGTTGGAAACTTGCCAGTCGCGTTAGGTCTCAGCACAATCGCGCGGAGTACAACGCCGTCACGCATCGGCACAGCGACATCCGTCTCCATGAACTGCGCATGCGATGGCGCACTCCACGCTGCAGTCGCCAACAAACCAAGCGCAAACGCGACGCGTCTCATGGCGCTGTCCCTCCCGAAAGTATGCCGGCTACAACTCGCAAGTCGGCGATGAGCGCGTTCAGCTCGCGCTCGCGGTCTTCGCTTGTTTGCTGCCGCAGAATCGATGAGGGGTGCACGGTCGCGACAACGTACTCCGCGAGCTCGCTGCGCAACACCTTTCCCCGCTGCGTTGTCACGCGGAAGTCGCGACCCAGCAACGCTTGCGCGGCCGTGGCGCCGAGGCAGACGAGCACCTGTGGACGCAGCTGCTCGAGCTCCGCACGCAACCATGGCAGACACGCACGAATCTTCTCCGCGTTAGGCTTCTTGTGAATGCGATTCTTCCCGCGTTTCTCCCACTTGAAGTGCTTGACGACGTTGGTAACGTACGCCTCGTCGCGATCGATCCCGGCGTCTTCCAGCGCGCGGTCGAGCAGCTTGCCGGCTGGCCCTACAAAAGGCTTTCCCTTGAGGTCTTCGTCATTCCCCGGCTGCTCGCCGACCAGCACGATCCGCGCGGCGCGCTTCCCTGCTCCGAAGACAGTCTGCGTCGCGCCGAGGTAGAGGTCACATCCTTTGCAGGCGCGGGCCGCCTCCTTGAGCGACGCGAGTGTCTGCCGCTCGGGAGGAAATTGCGCCGCGCTGCGCTTTTCCGGCGCCGGCACCCTGCCAGCTGCGACAGCCTCCCGCGCCATGGTGGATACCTAACGCCGGTGCGCCCGGTCCATGTCGGCCACGATGAGCCAGGGCCCCCCACCGGGGCGAGACCTAACGAGTACGAGCACGAACGTGCCGGCGTCGCCCTCGCCCGGACGCAACGCATAGCCACCGATGATGTGCGCGACGGTATCGTCCGCCGCGTACGCCACGGCACGCAGCACCAGCGGACCGCCGCCCTTCGAATACATCTGGCGAACCCCCTCGCGGCCGCGTACGGCGCGGCCGCTGTTCGTCATGACGACACGCCCATCCGCGAACAGGTTCGCCAGCCCGCTCACGTCGCTGGCCTTCCACGCAGTTTCGTAGTCGCGCAACACCCTGTCGAGGTCCGGCGGAAGCGTGATTGATGGAAGCGGTGGCGGCGCTGTGTCGCCCTGAGCACACATTGCGCTCGGTAAGGCGAGCATGCTGACGGTCACAAGCAGACGGATACGTCGCATAAGTTTCCCCTCCTTGGGCGTAATGCTCTCGAGTACGACGTCCGCAAATCTTCCTGGTGGCCCTTGCATACTCAACATCGCTCCTGAATCCCCCACTAGCCACGATCTGTAAACAGATCTCCCCAGCTCCGCTATATGGTCACCTGTAGTCGATACCTGTCGGCGGTCCTGCTCTGCCTGCTCGCACTTGTTGGCACTTCGCTTCCCGGCGCGGCGCAGGAGAGCGATTCGGCGCGCAAGACCCTGCGCGCAGCGACCCGCCGCGGAGCGATTCACATCGATGGCCGCCTCAGCGAGCCGGACTGGGCGCGCGCTGACGTCGCCCGAGGCTTCGTGCAGCGCGAGCCTGAACCTAACGAGCCGGAATCACAGCGTACGGAAGTCCGTGTGTTGGTGGACGACGGCGCGCTGTATGTGGGTGCGCGCCTTTTCGACACAGATCCGAGTAAGATCGCAGCGCAGCTGGGACGCCGCGACTCCGACGACCTCTACACAGATGCTTTTCACGTGGCGATCGACAGTTACTTCGACCGACGTACCGCCTTTCGCTTTACAGTGACGCCAGCCGGAGTGCAGGGTGACGGACTGAACTTCAATGACAGCAACGAGGACGAGAACTGGGACGCCGTGTTTGCGAGCGCAGCGACGATAGACTCGGCCGGATGGACCGCCGAGCTGCGCATTCCGTTGTCGCAACTGCGATATAGCCGCGTCTCTCCTGGTGAGACGCGGCGCTGGGGGATCCAGTTTGCGCGCCAGATTGCGCGGCTCGGCGAGGAATCGATGTGGACGCCGACTCCGCCGACGCAGCGCGGCATCGTATCGCGCTTCGGCGATCTGGTTGGAATCGATTCGTTAGGCGTCCCCCGGCGGCTCGAGCTGCTGCCTTACGTCTCGTCCAAGGTCACGCGGCTCCCCAGCGCGGAAGCCAACGCTCTGGTGGATGCGACGCGCACCGCGGCGCGCGCGGGTCTGGATGTGCGCTACGGGCTGCCGCGTGGTCTCACGCTGACAGCCACAATCAATCCCGATTTTGGCCAGGTCGAGGTCGATCCCGCGGTCGTGAATCTCACCGCGTTCGAGACGTTCTTCTCCGAGCGGCGCCCATTCTTTCTCGAAGGGAGCGAGATCTTCCGATTCGGTGGCAGCGTCACGTACAACGACATCGACCCGCCTCAGCCGTTCTACTCGAGGCGCATAGGTCGCGCACCGCGAGGCTCCGTCGAGGCCGACGATGCCGTCTTCGTCGACGAGCCGTCGCAAACGAACATCCTGGGCGCTGTAAAGCTGTCCGGCAAGACGCCCGAGGGTTGGTCGTTAGGTGTTCTCGCCGCGGCAACGGACCGCATGAGCGCGCGTTACATGACAGACGCCGGGGTCGTTGCGAGAGCGCCCGTGGAACCGCGCGCGAACTATGGCGTGGCTCGTGTGAGCCGGGATTTGCGCGGCGGCAACACCGTGCTCGGTCTGGCCATTACGGGCGCACAGCGAGACGTGAGCGCCCAGTTCGCGCCTATTCTTGCCACATCGGCAGTAGCCGCTGGCCTCAGCGCCGAGCACGCGTGGGACAATCGCAGGTGGACGCTGAGCGGTTACGCCTCGCGGTCGAATGTCGATGGCGATTCCGCATTCATCGCGAGGCTTCAGCGCTCCAACACGCACTCGTATCAGCGACCTGATCGCGACGTCGCGAGATACGATCCGTCACGCAGTTCGCTCGCTGGTCACTTCTATTCACTCTCGATGGCGAAGACCGGCGGAGAACATTGGCTCGGTTCATTGACGTACGAGGAAACTGGACCGGGCTTCGACGTGAACGAGCTTGGGTTCCAGCGACGGTCCGACATGCGTGGGTTAGGCAGCGCGCTGCGTTACCGGCAAACGTCACCAGGCCGCTTCTTTCGCAACTGGGACATCATTCTTCACGGCACAGACTCGAGAAATTTCGACGGCGATAACATCGAACGGCGAGCGACGCTGCAGGCGGAAGGTCAGTGGAAGAATTTCTGGAGCACGGATCTTGTCGTACGCCTTCAACCCGAGACTGTGGACGACCGCCTAACGCGTGGCGGACCGTTAGGTCTGCGTCCAGCGTCGCGCGGATTTGATTTCAGCGTGCAGACCGACGATCGCCGTCCCGTCGTTCTCGATGCCGGATACGACTACTCGCGGACCAGCACTGGTGGTTGGGGGCACAACTTCTCGGTCGAACTAAGCATGCGTCCGTCCAGTGCGCTGCAGCTGAGCATCGAGCCGGATTTCTCGCGCGAGTACAACGATGGCCAGTTCGTGACTGCCATCTCGGATCCGCTCGCCCAGCGCACGTTCGGTCGGCGTTATGTGTTCGGTGACATCGTTCAGCACGAGCTGAGCATCAGTACGCGCGTGGCGTGGACCTTTTCGCCAAAGCTCTCGCTGCAGATCTATGCGCAGCCGTTCGTGTCGGCCGGACGCTTCGATCGCTACAAGGAGTTCCGCACGCCGCGGACCTTCGAGTTCGACGTCTATGGCCGCGACCGGGGCACGATCGTTCGCGATCGTCAGTCACAAGAAGTCACCGTGGACCCGGACGGCGCCGGCCCAGCTCCGTCGTTTCACTTTGAGGAGCGAGAGTTCACCGTGCGTGCCTTGCGAGGGAACGCGGTGCTGCGTTGGGAGTATCGTCCCGGGTCGACGTTGTACTTCGTGTGGCAGCAGAACCGCGAGGATGAAGTTGCAGTCGCCGATCTTGGTGCGGCGCGGCGCCCAACGGACGCATTCCGCATCGCAGCGCATAACGTGTTTCTTATAAAGGCGTCGTACTGGCTCGGGCAGTGAGGTTTCTGCATGAAGCAGCAGCTGTTGGCCCTGGCGTTTCTGGCCGCATGTAGGATCACGAAAGCCGAGTTTCGCGCCGGAGGCGCGTGGGGACGCGCCGTGCCGCTGAATCTCCGCATCGCGGCGTTTCCAGTCCGCGAGCAGATCCCCTAACGCGCAGACGGCCGATCAGCGGAGAGCCCTGATGCAGGCGCGGCGCTCAGCGCGATCCTGGTCGGCGGTTCCGCCGGCCGTTCTGCTCTCCTGATCTCGCGCGCCGCGACAAAGCCAGCAACGCCATCCTCGAGCTGCACGCGATACCATCGCCCCGTGGCACCGACGATCTGCATCGACGTGTTTCTCGTCAGGCGTCGCACTGTGTCGCCCGACCCAGGGGCGATGAGCAGCACCGTCCGCAGGCCCATCGTCACACCTAACGCGCCGAGTCTGCTCGTATCCGCGGCGAGTGCGGCCGGCTGTGCCGTGAGAAGACGGACGAAGGGGTATGGATCCACCGGGCCTTCTCCGCGTCGATAGATCCCGAAGTGCAAGTGTGGCCGCGTCGTACGCGCGTTCCCGGTATTGCCAATAAAGCCGAGCGTGTCGCCGATGCGCACGCGCTGGCCCTCGTGGACCACGTGGCGGTCGAGGTGCGCGTAGTACAGCGTCTGCGGGCGGCGCTCGTCGCGCAACCAGACGACGTTCCCTCCCAACTCGTTAGGTGATATCGAGCGCACCACGCCGTCGGTAGCCGCGAGCGCCGGCGTTCCACGCGCCGCGAAGATATCGATGCCGTGATGCGCACGGCGTCCTGCATCGCGCTCGGCGCCAAAGAAGCTAAGAACGGAGCGATTGTTCGCGCCTTGAACCGGAAACGCGAGCGACGGCTCCGCGCGCAGCGTGAGGTCATAGCGTCCGCTGCGCAGCAACTCGGCCTGGATGCGCAGGACAAACGTTCCTGTGCCTAGCGCCTCGTAATCGAGGCCCAGGTCCGGCGCCGTCGTGCTGGCAAATCCTTTGACCGAATCCGCGCTCGCGCGATGAATGAAGCGGTTGGCCGTGTCGCTTGTCTCTTCGTACAAGTCGACGAAGATCTGCGCCGGAAGGCCGATGCTCTCCAGACTCGCCACAACGCGTTGGCCGTCCGTGAGGTTGAAGCGGTAGGCGACCGCGCGCGCCTCACTGCGCGAATAAAAGCCGGCTTCGCGTAATGGCAGTGCGACGACAAGCGGCGAGCGGAGCGCGCTATCGCCTGCCGCGAGCCACTCGCGACCAAGGCCGCTGGCGGCAAGCCCTGCTTCGGTCAGCGACCGCGCGTAGCGCTCGTGCGCGGTCTCCTGCGGACGCCCGAACTCGCGGACGGCCTCGCCGAGGTCGCACGCGAGGACGACGATAGGTAGTAGGCAAAGCAGGTTTCTAGCGCGCACGATTATCGAAGTACGCAGCGAGCATCCGCGCTGTTCCGCCCTGGAGCGGCACTAGCCGAGCGCGACCGGCAGCCGTAACATGGGCGGTCGCGTGCCATCGTGCCGTCGGCGGCGTACCCCCGGCCGACGCGAGCTCCAGCATAGTGTCGCCGCGTTAGGCGGCTCAGTCCAACCCAGGAGGCTGCAATGGTTCCGCTCATGTCGTTGTGGATGCCCATCCTGCTTTCCGCGGTAATCGTATTTGTGGCGAGCTCCATCATTCATATGGTGCTGCCGTATCATCGAACCGATTACGCTCCGATGCCACAGCAGGACCAAGTCATGGACGCGGTGCGGCCGTTCAACATTCCGCCGGGCGAGTATATGGTTCCGCGCGCCGCGAACATGGCCGACATGAAAACACCTGCGTTCAAGGAAAAGATGGAACGGGGCCCGGTCTTCATGATCAGTGTGTTCCGACCGGGCGATTGGGGGATGGGTGGACGTTTGCTGCAGTGGTTTGTGTTCAGCGTCTTGGTGAGCCTCTTCGCCGCCTACATCGCGAGCCGTACGCTGCCTCCGGGGACTGACTATCTGCAAGTGATGCGCATCGCCGGCACAGTGGCGTTCGCGAGCTATTCATTGGGCAACCTGCCAAACTCCATCTGGTACAATCACAAATGGAGCACGGCGTTCAAGAACCTCTTCGACGGATTGATCTACGGTCTGCTGACAGGTGGGACGTTTGGCTGGTTGTGGCCAGCTATGTAGGCCTTAGTTGTTAGGCCGTAGGCCATAACAAGCAAGTTCTAAGGCCTCTAAGGGACTAAGGACTCTTCCTCGGTACGACGATCAACGCGTTCCCAACGGCCCGCTCCCCTGCCGGATCCGACGGATAATTGACGATCGTCCCACGCACCCACAGCGTGCTGGAGCCACCGCCATCCAGGTTCATGGCCTGGTAGGCGCCTAACGCCAAGAGCTGGTCCGCCAGCTCGACGAGCGACATGCCGACGCTCCACGCGCGGCGGCCGTCTACGACCACAAACACGAGCGTCGTCGAATCGCGCGAAATGCCGATCGCGCTGCGCGGGTGCCGCTCGGCGGAGAACCGCGGGAATGTGCCCTCGGTGGAGTCAGCCGCCGCGGCAACATTGCGGCCATCGACGATGAGTCGTGGCCAGCCACCGACGACTGTTCGTGGCGGCACTTGCTGCGCGCCGAGTCGCGCCGTCACGTGAATCATCGCCCCACTGCGCGCCGCACGGCGCACAAAATCGGCAGCGGGCCCTGTGCCGCTCAGCACGGCGCCCTTCCGCGGAATGGCGCTGCCGCCGCCGTTCGTTAGGCTCCCCCGCTGCACACGATACCATCCGTCGCTATCCGACCCACGCACTCTCACGAGCGCAACCTCGACAGCGTGACGTGCGGCCGCCAGACTCTGCGCCTTCATACTGTCTTCGCGAATTTCGGCCTGACTCGGGGCGCGACCCGGCGCTCGCGATGGCGTAGCCAGCGCACTGTCGTGCGGCGTGCGCGCGCCGAACCACTGTGTGTACAGCACCAATCCCGAATCGCGCGGCGGCCGGTAGTTGATCCCCCTCAGTGCCATTCCGCGCGACCCCACGCGAACCTCGCCAGCCAGCTCGAAGCGACCGATCAGCGGGCGGCCCCTATCGTCCATCGCGAATTGGGTGTGCGCGTTGTCGAAGCCGTCATGGGGTGAATCGCTGGTACGAACGCCTTTGACCCAGGCGTCAGCGATGACCGCGTTGTTTTCGACTTCGCCCGTGCGAAGACTGAAGAAGTCAGCGTTCATCGCCACGACCGGCGTGTCTCCACGTACGCGAAACCGCTGCACCATGTCGCTGACTTTCTCGCGACCGAACATCGCGTCCATCGCCCGCGCGCCTTCGACTGCATAACGACGCGACGCGAGGTCTATCGAGATCGCATGAATCGCCCACGGACCGCCTTTCGAGTATAGACACTGATAGCGGATGCCCGGCGCGATCGTGTCGACAGTCGCGGTGCTTGCGGCGAGCGGCAGCGCACTCGTTGTATCGCGCACGCAGCGCGTCGCCTGGTAGCCAGTGCTCGTCGCTTGCGCCGCTACTTCGGTCGACGAGACCAGGACGGCCCCGTACACAACGAGAGAGCGACTTGACGCTGCGCGGTACGCTGCCGAGTGTGTGATCGCTTGTTGGAGCGTTGATAGCCAAGCTGGACGAGTGCTTCCCATCACCTGGTGCCTCACATGTTACGACGAATGACGTTCGCGATAGCCGCCCTTTTGTTCCTGTCTGCTGGAGTACTGGCGGCGCAGACAACGATAACACTGGAAGGCCGCGTCATCGGCCCCGAGGGGCGACCCATTGCCGGTGCACAAGTCGCGGTGAAGAATATCGCAGCCACCGAGCGGCGAAACACGACAACCGGGCCGCTGGGTGAATTCCGCATCCTGGGCCTCTTCTCTGGCACGTATGCCGTGGACGTACGCGCCATCGGTTACAAGCCGGTCACCGATTCTGTGCAGCTCGTCATCGGCCAGCGCGCGCGCCTAACGATGACGCTCGAACGTGGCGTCACAGAGATCCAGGGCGTCTCGATCACGGCCGACCGCGTCAAACAAGTCGAAGTGCAACGGCTCTCGATTTCGGCGCCGGTGCTCAAGGAAGAGATCGAGAACCTCCCGCTCAATTCCCGCGGCGTCATGAACCTCGCGGCGATCGCTCCTGGCGTGAAAGCATATGCGCCGCAGCAGGGCCGCACGCTCCCATCGGCCGGTGGCGCGCCGGACCTGCGCTTCATCAACCTCTATATGGATGGAGTGGAGATGAAGTCGCTCTTCAACGGCAACCTTGTCGGGATTCCGCAGACTGGGTCGCCGCTGCCGCAGGAAGCGCTGGAGGAGTTCCGCGTTTACCTGAACCCCTACGACGCCGAGTACTCGCGCGCTGGATCATATGTGATTTCCGGCGTGAGCCGGCGCGGCACCGATCGCTGGCAAGGCTCTGCGTTCGGCTACTTGCAGAGTAAGGACTTCATCGCGCGCACCTTCATCCAGCGCCGCAACAACACGCCAGCCCCCGATTTCGGACGCAACCAGTACGGACTCAACCTCCGTGGCCCGCTCAGCAGAGGCAAACTGTACTTCGCCGGCAGCTATGAAGGAACGCTGACCGACAACTTCATCGATGTCGTGCCTACGACAGCAACATGGTCGCAGTTCCGCGCGACTGTAAAGGCGCCACAGAAGAACCACACGTTCTTCTCGCGTCTGACAGCGACGCCTAACGAAGCGAATACGTTCGACTTCATGTGGTCGACGCGCATCCTCGACGGCGAGAGCAACTTCGGCGGTCGCGTATCGCGCAACGGTGGCATCTCGCAGGAATACCTCATTCACACGGGACAGCTGCGGCATCGCTTACTCGCCACGAACAACCTCGTCAACGAGCTGTCGCTGCAGTATGTGCAGTGGGATCACACCGAAGCGCCGCTCGTTCCCGGTCCGCAAAAGAGCTATCCGGGAATCGTCTTTGGTACGGCTGGTTTCCCGCTCGAGCTGCGCGAGAAGCACTACCGGCTCGTCAACCGCTCCACGTACAACCTGGAAGAGTGGGGCGGCAGTCACCTGGTCAAGTTCGGCGCCGAGTTCTCACGGGTCGATGCCAGCCAATTCCTACCGATCAACCGCGACGGCGCGTTCACATTCGGCTCTGACACGAGCACGAATCCGAGCTCTGCTTCCGTTGCGATCGGTTTCTCGAATCCTAACGGCACCGACGATGCGCGTGCCGAAGCTACTGGCTATACGACGGGCTTCTATGTGAACGATGAGTGGCGACCAGCGGCGAACCTTACGATCAATCTGGGCCTGCGCTACGACGCCGAGCTCAACACAATCAACAATGACTACACGGTTCCGTGGGCGAGCGACGCGCGCCTAACGTCTCTGCCCGCACTCAACGGTTTCCTCAATCGCGGCGACCGCAAGAACGATCTCAACAACATTTCGCCGCGCATCTCGTTCTCCTGGGATCCAACGAGCGAGAATCGAACGTTCATCCGCGGCGGCTACGCAATTCTGTACGATCGGGTGACGTCGTTCATCGGCTTTCAGGAGCGCCTCAACTCCGAATGGCGCACGTACAATTTCACGAACCCGGGCACCAGTGACGCGAACGTGTTACGCCAGCGCGTCGCATCAGGCGGCGGCAATGCGCTTCCGCAACCGATCCTAGTCAAACACTTGATGCGAACGCCCGAGAATTGGCAGATGTCACTCGGTGTCGGGCATCAATTCACCGACGCGTTCGGCCTGAACGTCGATTTCGTGCACCAGGACATTCGCAACCTGTACGTGCGGCGCAACCCGAACTACTTCGATCGGACGCTCAACCGCCGCGTACTGACCACGGCGTACGGCGACATCATCCTCTGGGACGATTTCGGTAAAGCAAAGTTCGACGGCGTCCTCACGTCCGCGACATACAGCATGGGCGTGTCGCGCTTGAACCTCGCGTACACGTTAGGCTTCTACGAGTCGGAATTCGACGGAAACCTGGCGCCGGTATTTCCATTCCGGTCGTCGTACGATATGCAGGCGACGTCCGGCGATGAGCGCCACCGAGCCGTGCTGTCCGGCATAACGCGCATCCCACTTGGCATTCAGTTCTCGGGTATCGCGACGATTGCGTCTCCGCGGCCGTTCGTCGCCATTGACGGTCGCGACTTGAACAACAACAACGTCTTCTTCGACGATTTCCCCGGCGGCGTTCGCACGAAGCGTCCGGACGGTGCCTGGAAGAACTGGTATCGCACAGTGGACGTCCGCCTGCAGCGCTCACTTTTCACGCGCGGCGCTCAGAAGCTCACGATCATGGGTGAGGTATTCAACCTCTTCAACACTGACAACATCAGCAGTTTCGGAGGCCAGCAGTTTCAGTCGACCGGTCAACTCATCAACACCTTCGGCCAACCGACCGGCGCCTTCGCCGCTCGTCAGGCACAACTGGGACTCAAAGTGGAGTGGTAGCCATGAGGTGGGGGGCGACTCGCCCCCCACGCCTCGCATCCCATTCGGCCACGACTTTCGACGCGATATCGATTGCGCTGTCGATCTCGGAATCGGGAACGCCAAGACCGCGCAGGTTCCACCTAACGACAAACGCCGCGATCTCGCCAATTGCGCCGTCCAGCGCGCCGGTGAGTCGTTGTTCGGTGCAGTTCCGCGCGGCGCCGATCCACGCCGTGACCGCCAGGTCGATGCGTTCAGCCGGATAGCTCGGCATATTGGCCAAGAAATAGGCCCGGATGCGCGCGGCGAAGCGCGTGGCGACTCGCTCGCGCAAGGTCTTTGGCGTCGCGCCTAACAGCAGGATCCGCGTGAGCCCCGCATTGGCGCCGAGCAGCATCGTGGTGTTCGCCATGACCATCACCGCGAGACGCGTCGGACCCGGCGGCACGTTCGCCACGGCCTCATCGGTCCAGGCCCACGCTGACGTCGCCGCTTCCTCGAGCAGCGTCCACGCCAATGCCTCTTTGTTGTCGAAATAGAAGTAGACGTTGCCGATGGACGTGCGCGCGGCCTTCACGATGTCCTGCATCGTGGTGTCGTCGTACCCCTTTTGGACAAAGAGCTTAGCCGCCGCACGCAGGATCTTGTCCCTGGCCTCGGCACGCACACGCTCGCTGCGCTTTGTCCGGCGGTAGACCATGCGATTTGCATCCAAACAGCCAGTTGACACGTCTGGACTAGAACGATATTCTGCGAGCGCTAGAATACCGTTCTATACTTCGACAGTTTACTGCTGCGGTCGCCGGGCGTCAAGCTGCCTCAAGCAGCTGCTGTGGACGCCGCAGCGTGCAGGAGTAGTAGCCAGCATGAGCGAGAAGACGGAGCGCGCGGCGGCCCACGATGATCGCGGGCCGCAGGGAGACGCGCGCGATTTTTGGCACGCGGTCAGTGGGCTGATTGAGGACACCATCCTGCAGGCGCGTCCGGACGGGACGATCTTTTTCCTGCATCGGCCGCCTCAAGGCGTCTCGAGCGCCGATCTCTTAGGGCGCAACATCCTCGATCTTGTAACACCAGCATCGCGCGAGGACGTGGAACGCTGTCTGCTGGAGATGGCGCCTGGGAACCCGGCAAAGAGACGCTTGCTTCAAGCTGAGCTGCCTAACGAGGCGCGCCGCTGGTACGCGACAACAACCGTCCCCATATCACGTGACGGCCGCGTCGTCGCCCTCACGATCGCGGCGCGCGACGTCGCCCTGCAGCGCGCGCCGAGCGCGCAGAGCGAGAGTGAAGCGGCTGAGGCCGCCCAGAGCATGCATCATGCGCAGAAGCTCGAGTTGATCGGGCTCCTCGCCGGTGGCCTCGTTCACAACTTCAACAATGTGCTCACGGTGATCGGCTCGGCCAGCGACATGCTGCTCGAGGGGCTTTCCGAATCTGATCCGCTTCGGCCCGACGTGGAGAGCATCCAGCGCGCCATCGTCCATGGTTCGTCGCTGACGAAACAATTGCTCGCGCTCGCGAAACGCCAGACTGTCGAGCGTTCCCGCGTCGAGCTGAATACTGTCGTTCAGGACGTGGCGACGATGTCGCGACTCTTCCTGGGCGAAGATATCAAACTCAGCATCCACCTGGATCCGAGCGGTGCGCTTGTCCACGTGGACCGCAGCGAGATGGAGCAGGTGCTGCTCAATCTCCTGCTGAATGCACGCGACGCGATGCCTAACGGCGGCTCGATCGTGATCAGCACGGCGCGTTTGACGTACACTGCCGCGTCGGCACCGCAGTACTGCAAGCTCCGCGGGCCTGTCGTGCGACTGCGCGTGCAGGACAACGGCGTGGGCATCGACGAAGCCACGCGCAGCCGCGTTTTCGAGCCGTTCTTCTCGACCAAGCCGTCAGATCGCGGCACTGGATTAGGGCTCCCGACTGTCGAAGCCATCGTGAAAGCCTCGGCCGGCTGCGTGGAGCTGGCGAGCCGGCCGGGCGTCGGCACCACCGTCGACGTCGTGCTGCCGGAAGCGGATCGCGTGGCGCTGGTGGCGGCGGCTTAGCGCTGCGGCAGGCGCGCAGTCACCTTCCCTTCCGCGTCGAGAAATTCCAGGCTGGTCGTTCCTAACGAGTCGACCATGAGCCGCGGGCGCGGCTTGCCGTTGGGGTCGGAGAGGTCGATCATCGCGGCGCGCGATGTCGTGCGCCCCAAGTAAACGCGCGGCGCGAACATCGGCACGCCGCCAGGATTCGCCCAGTCGCGCAGCGCCGAATCACGCGCCGCGCCGGTCGGCATCCGCAGGATCGTATCTCGCCTGGCTATCGCATCGTAGATGTCCACGCTCGCGCGGTCCGCGATCGTGAAGCCGATGCGGCGCTGACCGTTGTTGTCGCTATACTGGAAGTACAGCACCTGATCCTGGTTGAACTGATCGAACGAGAAGCCGCTCGACGCCTGAGCGCGTCCGTCCGGCATGCGCTGGCCGGTAAACGTTAGGCCGCCGTTCTCAGTCTCCTCATCGTTGAAGAAGATGATCCCGGGTCGCGAGCCACCCGCGTATCCGAACGACTGCCCCTTATAAATGGGCCCGATCGATCGCGGTTGGTTCGAGATGACCATGCGCAGCTTTCCGTCCGGCTCCAGCACGTTGATTCGCTCGACATCGATCGCGCTGAATTTCGTACGCTGCGCGCTCTCTTGAACGCCGCGATCGAGAGTGTGCCTAGCAGTGTCGTGGCGACGAGCGCGTACAACTTCAGCACGCGAAGCTCACGGCGGATTTGGGGATCCATAATGGGTGCGGACGGAGGGGACAGACTTGTAGAGCGCGGCGCTCATGCAAGGATACGCTTGGTCACTTCCCAGTCGAGCCCGCCTAACAAGGATTCCTGCCGAGCCCGGTTCAATGCCGAAATGTCGCACGCCGTTTGCATGAACGCACAGCAAGTGGGACGAGCGCCCAGGATGGCGAACGACCACTGAACAATAGAGCACGACTCGCTTGCTTGTGGCGCCGATTGCACCGTGCGCGATGGGTGAGCAGAAGGCCAACAACGAGCAAACGAACTCTGTCGCATGGTTCGTTCACTGGTGAGCGAGCGCGCGACACCTTGGAGGAGCTAACTCTATGAGAACACGCGTGCTTCGCGCGTGGCCGGTCATCGGTGCTGCCGTGCTTTCGTTAGGCATCACCGCCACGGCTCAGGCGCAGGACACTACTCGCACACGTCGGCCCACTTCGCAGCAGCGCATTCCGATTACGAAGCGCGAATCGCGAGGCGAGGTCGACCTGAATCGGATGCGCGCCGACTCGATCGCACGTGCCGATTCGATCGCTCGCGCCCGCATGGAGCAAATGCGGCGTGACTCGATAGCAGCAGCGGAAAAGGCTCGCGCGGATGCTGCTGCTGCTGCAGAGAAAGCGCGCGCGGATTCCATTGCAGCGGTCGAGAAGGCTCGTGCTGATTCGATCGCGGCCGTCGAGCGCGCGCGGGCGGATTCCATTGCCCGTGCAGACTCGATCGCACGCGCCGAGCAGTTGCGGCGCGAACAGATGCGCAACCGTTACCTGTTCAATGGCAGCGGATGGTATCTCGGCGTTTCGGCCGGTCGCAGCAGCCCGATGGACGATTTCAACGATGTCGGCTACGACAGCGGCTTGAACATCACGGTACCAATTGGCTGGCACAAGCCGAACTATCTGTTCGGCGTGCGCTTTGATTTCGGTCTCGATCGATTCAACAGCGAGCCGTTCCAAAATTTGAGCCAAGGGAATGACCCGCGGGTCCTGTCGGCCGCGGCGAACCTAACGATGCGCCTCCCGCTGGGGACGCGTAATGTCGCGCTGTACGGTGTGGGCGGTGGCGGTATCTATAACTTCAGCGGCTACGGCACGGGGTCGTCGCTCAGCGCCTTGCTGGGGAATGACGTCCTCGACAACAACGACGAGGTCGACGAAAAGAGCATTACGAAGCTCGGGGCCAACTTTGGTGCCGGCCTCGAATTCGGCGTTGGGCCAGCGGCGATCTTTCTAGAGTCGCGCTGGGTGAACGTGTTCGCGAACCGCGATGAAGACCTCGACTTCAACGAGTTCTTCGGCAGCCGTTCGAAGCACGTTCGCTGGGTGCCGATTGTTCTGGGCGTCACGTTCCGTTAACCAACGGAGCCTGATGCCGTCGCGTCGTCCCGCCGTCCAAACGTGGGGCGGCGCGACAACCCAGTGATGTCGTTATGATCAGGCGTATGAAGGTTCGAATCGGTCCGTTCCTGCTCGCTGGAGCATTGTCGTTCGCCGCCTTGTCGGCGACGGCAGCTTCACAGCAGGCACGGACCGATTCGCTCGTCAGCGCCAGCGTTAGGTCGATGCTTGTACGTTATCGCGACGCGTTCGTGGACACGGCTGCGCTGATTCCGCCACCTTCTTTTTCGTCGCGCGCCGATAGCCTCGCCTGGGTGACGTGGCGCGATCGCGCAATGAGCGCGAGCGACGAGTATCGCCTCGTCGTCTCTCTCTTCGATCGTCAGCTGAGCGTTATTCGCGGCGCCGACACACTTATGGTTGCGCCGATCGCTGTTGCCTCCGGCATCACGCTTGAATACGCCGGCCGCTCCTGGACATTCCGAACGCCGCGCGGGCAACGACGTGTGCTGCGCAAAGTCGTGGATCCTGTCTGGGCTCCGCCCGACTGGCTCTATGCTGAAGTGGCGTCGGAGTACGGCCTCAAACTCGCGCGGCTGTCCGAGGGAGCGGCGATCAATCTTGCCGACGGACGCCGCCTAACGGTTCGCAATGGAATCGTTGGATTGTGGGAGCCAGGAGCGACCAAGGTCACGCCGCTGCCGACTGATGAGCACATCGTGTTCAACAGCACGCTGTACATTCCGCCGGCCGGCACCTGGAACCGTAAGGTCGAGGGCGAGCTAGGGCCGTACGCGCTGGACTTGGGCAGCGGGTATCTGGTGCACGGAACTCCCGATCAAACAACAATCGGTCGCGCCGTCACGCACGGCTGTATACGGCTCGCGGATCCGGATATCACGTGGCTGTACCAGAACGTTCCCGTAGGAACGCCGGTCTACATTTACTGAATGCCGCGCCTAACGCACGGAGTTCGTCGCGTTGACGAGCTCGGCTCTTTTGCATGCGGCGCGACATTTCGGCGAGTGGTGTATACGGCTGGTCGCAGGCTGTGATGCACGTCGACGCAGCCGTAGCGTGCTGGACCGGAATTTGAAGTTGCACGTCTATTTTTGACGGCAAGCTCATCGGAATGGAGCCAATGAAGAATCCCCCGCAAGCTGCGAACGTCTTGCAAGCAAATGGGTTAGACGAGACGCCGGCGGCCGATCTGCACGAATTGCTCGGCGCCATGCAAGCCGTCCACGACGGCAACTTTTCAGTCCGGCTCCCTCGCCACTGGACAGGTTTGTCAGGGAAGATCGCTGACACTTTCAACCACATCGTCGCCTCCAATGAACGCATCGCCGCTGAGCTTCAGCGAGTCGGTCATGTCGTGGGCAAACAAGGGAAGATCCGCCAGCGCCTGGACGCCGGACGCGCCGGGGGTGCGTGGCGCGAGATGGAGACGTCTGTAAACACGCTGATCGACGACCTGGTTTGGCCGACAACGGAGGTCACGCGCGCGATTTCGGCCGTCGCGCAGGGCGACCTGCTCCAGACGGTTCGACTCGATGTCGACGGCCGCCCCCTCGAGGGCGAATTCCTGCGCTCGGCGACGATCGTCAACCGGATGATCCAGCAGCTCGGCGTCTTTGCGGGCGAAGTGACGCGGGTCGCGCGTGAAGTCGGCGCGGACGGAAAACTCGGTGGTCAGGCTCAGGTGCGCGACGTCAGCGGCGTGTGGAAGGACCTGACCGAGTCCGTGAACTCGATGGCGAACAACCTAACGGCGCAGGTTCGTAACATAGCCGAGGTGACGATCGCGGTCGCGAGCGGCGACTTGTCGAAGAAAATCACCGTCGACGTGCGCGGAGAAATCCTGCAGCTCAAGGAAGCGATCAACACGATGGTGGACCAGCTGCGTGCCTTTGCGGCTGAGGTCACGCGCGTCGCACGCGAAGTCGGTACGGACGGAAAGCTGGGTGGTCAGGCGATCGTGCCGGGCGTCGCGGGCACGTGGAAAGACCTAACGGACTCGGTGAACGCTATGGCGGGCAACCTAACGGGTCAGGTCCGCAACATCGCTGAGGTAACTACAGCGGTGGCACGTGGAGATCTCTCACGGAAGATCACCGTCGATGTGCGGGGCGAGATTCTCGAGCTCAAGAACACCATTAATACGATGGTCGATCAGTTAAACGCATTCGCGGCCGAAGTGACCCGCGTGGCGCGCGAAGTCGGTACGGAAGGAAAGCTCGGCGGTCAGGCGCAGGTGCCAGGTGTGGCCGGCACGTGGAAGGATCTCACGGACAACGTGAACTCGATGGCCGGCAACCTAACGGGACAAGTAAGAAACATCGCGGACGTCACGATTGCCGTGGCGAGCGGTGACTTGTCCAAGAAAATCACGGTCGACGTGCGTGGCGAAATCCTGCAACTGAAAGAAGCGATCAATACGATGGTTGACCAATTGCGCTCATTCGCTTCTGAAGTCACGCGCGTCGCACGCGAAGTTGGTACGGACGGAAAGCTCGGTGGTCAGGCGCTCGTGCCGGGTGTGGCCGGGACGTGGAAGGACCTCACAGACTCGGTCAACTACATGGCCTCGAACCTAACGGCGCAGGTCCGTAACATCGCGGAGGTAACAACTGCAGTTGCACGGGGAGACCTGTCCCGAAAAATCACAGTTGACGTGAAGGGAGAGATTCTCGAGCTCAAGAACACCATTAATACGATGGTGGATCAGTTGAATGCCTTTGCTTCGGAAGTGACGCGCGTGGCGAAGGAAGTCGGAACCGAGGGAAAGCTCGGCGGCCAGGCCCGAGTCATGGGCGTCGGCGGAACGTGGAAGGACCTCACCGACAACGTCAACTCGATGGCGAACAACCTAACGGCGCAGGTGCGTAACATCGCCGATGTTGCGACTGCAATCGCCGGTGGAGACTTGTCAAAGAAAATCACCGTGAACGTGAGCGGTGAAATTCTGCTGCTCAAAGAGACGATCAATACGATGGTGGACCAGCTGAACGCGTTTGCCGGCGAAGTGACCCGCGTGGCGCGCGAAGTCGGTTCGGAAGGTAGACTCGGCGGTCAGGCCAAAGTCCCCGGCGTCGCCGGGACGTGGAAGGACCTCACGGACTCAGTGAACGCGATGGCCGGAAACCTAACGGCGCAGGTCCGTAACATCGCCGAGGTCACGACAGCGGTCGCTCGCGGCGACCTCTCGCGTAAGATCACCGTCGACGTGAAGGGCGAAATCCTCGAGCTGAAGAATACGATCAACACGATGGTAGACCAGCTCAACGCCTTCGCGGCTGAAGTCACACGCGTGGCTCGCGAAGTCGGCACGGAAGGAAAGCTCGGTGGTCAGGCGCAGGTATCAGGTGTTGCAGGCACGTGGAAGGATCTCACGGACAACGTGAACTCGATGGCCGGCAACCTAACGGCGCAGGTGCGAAACATCGCCGACGTGACGATCGCGGTGGCCAGCGGAGACCTTTCAAAGAAAATCACCGTCGACGTGCGCGGTGAGATTCTGCAGCTCAAAGAAACGATTAACACGATGGTGGACCAGCTGAACGCGTTCGCGGGCGAAGTGACGCGCGTGGCGCGCGAAGTCGGTACGGATGGACGACTCGGCGGTCAGGCCGTCGTGCCGGGTGTCGCCGGAACGTGGAAGGACCTCACGGACAACGTGAACCTGCTGGCAGCGAACCTAACGACGCAGGTGCGAAACATCGCCGAAGTGACGACGGCCGTCGCCCGCGGCGACTTGTCGCGCAAAATCACCGTGGACGCGAAAGGCGAAATCCTGGAGCTCAAGAACACAATCAATACGATGGTGGACCAGCTCAACGCCTTCGCGGCCGAAGTCACACGCGTGGCGCGCGAAGTCGGCACGGAAGGAAAGCTCGGCGGTCAGGCGCAGGTGCCAGGTGTGGCCGGCACGTGGAAGGACCTCACGGACAACGTGAACGTCATGGCGGCGAACCTCACCGAGCAGGTGCGCGGTATCGTGAAGGTCGTGACGGCCGTCGCAGACGGCGACCTCAAGCAGAGCCTAACGGTGAAGGCGAAGGGCGAAGTGGCGGCCCTCGCCGAGACTATCAACAACATGACGATCACGCTCGCGACGTTCGCCGACCAGGTGACTACGGTCGCGCGCGAAGTGGGCGTGGAAGGCCGCCTGGGTGGTCAGGCCTACGTGCCGGGCGCCGCAGGTACCTGGAAGGACCTAACGAGCAACGTGAACCTGCTGGCGGCCAACCTCACAGGCCAGGTGCGCGCCATTGCCGACGTGGCGACGGCGGTGACGAAGGGCGACCTGACGCGAGCCATTCAGGTGGACGCGCGCGGCGAAGTCGCGGAACTGAAAGACAACATCAACACAATGATCACCAACCTCCGCCTAACGACGGAGCGCAATACGGAGCAGGACTGGCTCAAGACGAACCTCGCGCGCTTCACTGGCATGTTGCAGGGACAGCGCGACCTGGTCACCGTGGGACAGCTGCTGCTCTCGGAACTGGTGCCGATCGTTGGCGCGCACCAGGGCGTGATCTATCAAATGGATCTCGTCGACGAGCCGAGCCTCAAGCTGCTGGCGAGTTACGCCAACTCCCCGGACCAAGGATACCCGGATCGGCTGCGCCTTGGAGAGGGATTCATCGGCCAATGTGTTCTCGAGAAGCGGCGTATCCTCGTAACTGACGTGCCGGCGAATGCCGTACCGGTTGGATCGATTCTCTTGGGGATGGGAGTGTTGCCGCGCAACATCGTCGTCTTCCCCGTCATGTTCGAGAACGAGATCAAGGCGGTGCTCGGGCTCGCGTCATTGCACGAGTTCGCGCCGTCGCACCTAACATTCCTCGAACAACTCACGGCGAGCATCGGCATCGTGCTCAATAGCATCGAAGCCACGATGCAAACCGAAGGTCTGCTCAAGCAGTCGCAGCAGCTCGCCAGCGAGTTGACGAACCGGCAGAAGGAGCTGCAGCAATCGAACGAGCAGCTGGAGCAGAAGGCACAGCAGCTCGCAGAGCGCAACGTCGAAGTCGAGCGCAAGACGGCGGAGTTGGCGCTCACATCGCGGTTTAAGTCGGAGTTCCTGGCGAACATGTCGCACGAGCTGCGCACGCCGCTCAACAGCATTCTGATTCTCGGCCAGCAGTTAGGCGACAACCCAGACGGCAACTTGACGGATAAGCAGGTCGAGTTCGCGCGAACGATTCACGCGGCCGGCACTGACCTTCTCAACCTCATCACGGATATTCTCGATCTCTCGAAGATTGAGTCGGGAACTGTAACGGTCGACGCGGAGGAGATTTACTTCAGCAGTTTGATTGGCACTGTCGATCGCACGTTCCGTCACGAAGCTGACAGCCGCGGGCTGGCGTTCGAGGTGGCGATCGATCCGCACCTCGGTCGCAGCATGGTGACGGACCCGAAGCGCTTGCAGCAGGTCCTGAAAAACCTGCTGTCGAACGCGTTCAAGTTTACATCCGCCGGTGGCGTGAAGCTCAACGTTTCGGTTGCGACATCCGGATGGTCGGCGGAGCATCCGGTCCTCAACAACGCACCGACTGTCGTCGCGCTCGAGGTCTCGGACACCGGTATCGGCATTCCGGGCGAGAAGCAGAAGATCATCTTCGAAGCATTCCAGCAGGCCGACGCGGGAACGAGCCGCAAATACGGTGGCACCGGCCTCGGACTCGCCATCAGCCGCGAGCTCGCGGCGTTGTTAGGCGGAGAGATTCAACTCCGCAGCACGCTAGGCGTGGGATCCGCGTTCACCCTGTACCTGCCGCTGCGCTACGTCGGCCCGGCCGCACCCATGAAGCCCAGCGACGCACAGCTCAGTGAGGCGCAGGCCGTGCTTTCCGGCCTGTCGAAGGTCCTGCAACCAGAACGTGTCGTAGAGCGAGTACCAGACGATCGCGACGAGCTAAAGCCTGGCGACTGGACGCTGTTGATTGTCGAAGACGACCCGCACTACGCGCGTGTGATCGCTGACCTCGCGCACGACAAAGGCTTCAAGGTTGTCGTGGCCCACACGGGCTCCGAAGCGTTGGAGCTGGCGCGCAGAGTAAATCCGAGCGCCGTGTCACTCGATGTATTTCTCCCTGACATGCTGGGGTGGACCGTGCTGAGTCAGCTGAAGCAAGATCCGGCGACGCGGCACATTCCAGTTCAGATCGTCACGTTAGACGAAGATCGCCAGCATGGCCTCGCGCGTGGTGCGTTTGCCTTCGTCACGAAACCAACGAGCCCCAGTGGACTCGACGCGGCGCTCACGCGCATCAAGGAGTTCGCGACGCCGCGCGCCAAGCGTCTCTTGATCGTGGAGGACAACCCGTCCGAACAGCTGAGCATCGCCGAGTTGTTAGGCCACAAGGACATCAAGGTCGAGTGTGTGGCAACCGGAAAAGAAGCGCTCAATTCTCTGCAAAAAAGTTCGTACGACTGTGTCGTTCTTGACCTGCGCCTGCCGGACATGTCGGGCTTCGACGTGCTGGAAGCGCTCAGGGACGACGCCGCACTGCGAGATATTCCGGTCGTTGTCTTCACCGGGAAAGAGCTTACGAGCGAAGAGGATACGCAGCTCAAGAACCTCGCGCGCAGCGTCGTCGTGAAGGGGGTCGAGTCGCCCGAACGCCTTCTCGACGAAACATCACTATTCTTGCATCGCGTAGTCTCGGATCTGCCCGCTGAAAAGCAGCGCTTGCTTGAGCGGCTGCATGGTTCCGATGAATTCCTGACGAACAAATCCGTACTCGTCGTTGACGACGACGTGCGGAACATTTTTGCGTTGAGTAGCGTGCTGGAGCGCCGCGGGATGAACGTGCTCACCGCGACCACGGGTAGGGAGGCCATCGAGACTGTCGAGGCGACGCCGAATCTGGCGATCGTTCTTATGGACATCATGATGCCTGAGATGGACGGCTATAAGACGATGCAGGCGATCCGGCAGCGCCCCGCCCTACGACGCTTGCCGATCATCGCCCTCACCGCCAGGGCGATGAAAGGAGACCGCGAGAAGTGTCTCGAAGCAGGGGCGTCGGACTATCTTGCTAAACCCGTGAACACGGAGCAACTGCTATCGGCGTTGCGCATGTGGCTGCACCGTTAGGCACCCGGAGGTAATGTGAGCGCTGACGAGCGCGTCAACATACTGCTGGTCGACGACCAGCCGGGGAAGCTGCTGAGCTATGAAGCAATGCTCAGCGAGTTGGGTGAGAACCTGATCCGCGCCGAGTCTGCGAGCGAAGCGCTGGAGCAGTTGCTGAAGACCGATATCGCGGTCGTCCTGATCGACGTGTGCATGCCGGAGTTGGACGGCTTCGAGCTGGCGTCGATGATCCGTGCGCACCCTCGATACCAAAAGACGGCGATCATCCTCGTCTCCGCCGTCCTCATTAACGACGTGTATCGCCTGAAGGGTTATCACGCCGGCGCTGTCGATTACGTCGGCGTCCCCGTGGTCCCCGAAATCCTGCGCGCGAAAGTCGCGATCTTCGCCGATCTCTATCGCAAGAGCCGCCGGCTCGAGCGCATCAACGAAGAACTGGAGCAGCGGGTCGCCGAGCGCACTACCGAGCTGCGTGACAGCGATCGTCGCAAGGACGAATTCCTCGCGATGCTGGCGCACGAGCTGCGCAACCCACTGGCGCCGGTGCGCAACGCCTTACACCTCGTGCGCGCCTCGGCGGACGAAGGCGTGCGCGACAACGCGCTGAGCGTGATGGAACGCCAGCTGGGCCACCTCGTGAGGCTGGTGGACGACCTGCTCGATGTCAGTCGCATAACGACAGGCAAGCTCGAGCTGCGAACCGATAGAGTCGATTTGGTGGACATCCTTCGGCACGCCGTCGAAACGGCGCAGCCGGAGATCAGCCGCAAGGAACACGCGCTGTCGATCGACGTGCCGACAAATGGCCTGTTCCTGAATGGCGACGCGACGCGTTTGACGCAAGTGTTCGCGAACCTGCTGCATAACGCGAGCAAGTTCACAGACAAAGCCGGAACGATTCAGCTCAAGGCACAGCGAATCGGCAGCGACGTCGAAGTCACGATCAAGGACAGCGGCGAGGGAATCCCCAGCGAGATGCTTGCAGGGATCTTCGAGATGTTCTCACAGGCCGACCGATCGCTGGAGCGACGTCACGGCGGCCTCGGGATCGGCCTAACGATGGCCAAGCGACTCGTCGAGATGCACGGCGGCGTCATCGTTGGGAAGAGCGACGGTCTCGGCAGCGGCAGCGAGTTCACTGTGCGCCTCCCGCTCGCGACGACTGCTGGAGCACTCGAAACGGCCGCGGTCTCCGGAAAATGGCCGGCGATGTCGACACGCCGAATTCTGATCGCCGACGACAACCCCGATAGTCTCGAAAGTCTGGCGCTCGTGCTGCAGCTCAAAGGCAACGAAGTACGCACTGCATCGGACGGCGCCAAGGCAGTCGCGGAGGCAGAGGCGTTCCATCCGGACGTCGTCTTGCTCGACATCGGCATGCCGCAGATGAACGGATACGACGCGTGCCGGCACATTCGAGCGTGTGAGTGGGGCCGCGGTATGCTGTTGATCGCACTCACTGGTTGGGGCCAGCAGGAAGATCGCGAACGCAGCCGCGCCGCCGGTTTCGACTATCACTTCGTCAAGCCGATCGACCCAGACAACCTCATGCGACAGCTCTCCAAGCACGCCGCACGAGTCGAGGCACTGCGCACAGTACCCTCAGCGTAGCGATGTCGGCTGGCGCAGCCCGCATTGAGGGTGTGCAGCTGCGCAGCGCCCAACTGGAGGACGCGGCCGCGATCGCAAGGCTGCACATCGCGAGCTGGCGAGCAGCATACAGCGACGAGCTTCCATCGGAGTATCTGGCCGCGCTTGACGAAGCGGCGCGGGCCGAGCAGTGGCGCTCACGCCTGTCGCGGCCGACGACACACGTTCTGCTCGCGGAACGAGGTGGCGAACTGCTCGGCTTCTGCGCGCACGGGCCGGGTCAGGCAACGGACTCGAGCCTAACGAGCGTCTGGGAGATCTACGGCCTCCACGTTCAACCGCAGTTGCGTGGCAGCGGCATTGGAACAGTCCTGTTCAACGAGGGGCTCGACAGCGCGCGTCGAGCGGGAGCTTCGCAGCTTACGCTCTGGGTTGTAGGGACAAACGCTCCCGCACGGCGTTTCTACGAAAGCAAAGGGATGCAGCCCGATGGCGCCAGGAAAGATCGCGAGCTCGCGCCGGGGATAACCTTGCACGAATTGCGCTATCGCGTGTCGCTGCTGACGCCGGCACCCAAGCACGTGGTTCGTTAGGCACGTTGCGGTAGCGGGCGCATCTTTATGCGCCTTCCCTGCTCTTACCGCGTCGCACAAATCGCGCAAGATTCTCCGCCCCCGCAGGCCTCATTAAGACGCAGCTCCATCAAGTGGAGGGAACCGACTATGTCGACAACACGTCTCAAACGCTGCATTTATGCGGGCAGCGTCCTACTTGTCTGCGTCGCCTGCACCGACGCGGCTACAGCACCCCGTCCGGTTGCGACGGACGTCACGCTTGCGCTCGCCGATCCAGGCAGCGAGCTCGCGAGCTACATGGACGCACTGAACGTGCAACTCGCCGGGCAGGGCACCAACTATCGCGCAGCCGTCGCCGAGTATGTGACGTCGCCGGACAGCGGACAGGCTGGAGGCACGGTGCTGAGCAAGGTTACAGGCAACAAGCAGCTAGCTTTTGACTTTGTACCTTTCGATCCGCGGCGCCCTTGGAGCGGGGCTAGTGGCGGCAGCTCCGACGACATCACGTACGCGATCGATCAGACCGGCGACGCTGTGCCGGTTTTTGGCGGCCTCACAGGAGCGCAGACGACCGCTGCGATTCTCTCGGCCGCTGCAACTTGGGAAGGCGTCAACTGCTCGACGCTGCCGTTCGTGCAGAATCCGGACTTCGGGCTCGACATCGGTCTAGTGGCCTTTCTGAATGGCTTGGGAGGCAGTCCGTTCATTTTCGCAGACGTGCAGCACGCCGGTTGGCGTGACATCAACTTCGCGGGCGGCATCCTCGGCGTGACGTTCACGTTCATCTTTGTTGATCCCAATGGGAATCCGACCGACATCGACGGCAACAAAGTCGGCGATGCGGCGTTCCGAGAGATTTATTACGACCCGAGCTTCACGTGGCGCAACAACGGTGGCAACATAGACGTGGAGACAGTCTCGCTACATGAGCAGGGGCATGGCTTGAGTCAGGCGCATTTCGGGACCGTGCGACTAAAGAACGATGGGTCGTTGATGGCGTCACCGCGCGCCGTGATGAACGCGCTTTACTCGGGACCGCTGCGAGAACTGCAGGGAAGCGACGACGGCGGACATTGCAGCAACTGGGCGGCGTGGCCGAACAACTAGCTGCCTAACGAGTTGAAATTGTCACTGGCCTCGGTGAGTCGATCTCTGACCATCTCCGGCCCCGGCGCGTGACGTGAGTCACAGTCGGGGCCGTTTGACTTCCCCGCTGTCACTGGGTAAATAGCCAAGCGAGCGAAGCGGTAAGAATGACCGGCCGCGACTGCGGCTGCGCGCGAGCGAGCGTGACGCGCACCACGCACGTCGCGTCATTCGTGGAAGCGGATTCCACCGCATTTTGATGGGGTCCATCCCCCGCAACGTCCACGCAAAAGACCGTCCGAATGGAAACCGCCCATTTTCTCCGTACAGTGCCGCTGTTCGCACGTCTCGACGACGCAGAGCTCCAGCGCTTCGCCGATCTGACGCGCGAAAAGAACTATCCCAAGGGGTCCGTCATCGTATTCGAGGACGACCCCGGCGATTCGCTTTTCATCGTGCGCGAAGGTCGCGTCAAGGTCGTGCTCATTGGCGAAGACGGCCGCGAAGTCATCCTTGGTGTGCTGGGTGTCGGTGAGTATTTCGGCGAGCTGTCATTGATCGATGACCAACCGCGTTCAGCGCACGTCATCGCGATGGAAGAGACGACGCTCTGCGTGCTGCGCCGCGAAGATTTCAGGCGCCGCGTCGAGGCAAATGCGTCGGTCGCGTGGTCGCTGCTCGTGGAGCTGTCGCGCCGGCTGCGCCGCGCCGATGGCAAGATCCATGGCCTCGCCCTGCTCGACGTTCCGGGCCGAATTGCGCGCCTTCTCCTCGACTTTGCGCAGGAATCGAACGGCGGTGAGGCAATCGATAAGCCGCTCACGCATCAGACAATTGCGCATATGATCGGCGCTAGTCGCGAGACTGTGTCGCGCACGATTCGCGAGTTCCAGATCCAGGGATTGATCCGCGTTGAGCGGCGCCGCATTTCAGTCGCGAATCGCCCTGGCCTCAAGCAACTCGCGCAAGCGCGCGTCTAGCGCTCGAGTACGGCACGTCGGTCGTGACAAAGCGCGTCCGCGCCCTGTGTTGCATGTCGCAGCATAACGATTGGCGCGACAGGCATAACTTGGTGACCGTCACTTAGAGTACAGCCGTGCCGCTTCGTCTGCGCTTCTGGGGTACTCGGGGCTCCGTGCCCTCGCCTGGACCGCGCACGGTCCAATATGGTGGCAACACAACGTGCGTCGAACTGCGCACGGACGACGACGAGCTCATCATTCTCGACGCTGGGACGGGAATCCGCGAGCTCGGGCGATCGCTCGTCGCAGGCGCCAATGGCCACGCGATCCGCGGTGACATCTTCTTCACACACGCGCACTGGGACCACATCCAGGGGCTGCCGTTCTTCACGCCGGCGTTTCAGCGCGGCAACAAGTTCACGCTGTGGGGAAACCCGGTGCTGCAGGAGAACATCGGGGTCGTCGTTAGGCAGCAGATGAGCCCCGTCGTGTTCCCCGTGGCGTTCGACGATCTGAGCGCGCGCATCGAGGTGCGCGAGCTGACGACTGACCGCCATGCGACCAACGGGTACAGCGTCGAGGCAGCGCGGGTGCGCCACCCCGGAGGCGCGTTAGGCTTCCGTTTCTCGTCGACGGCCGACCCCAAGTCATCCGTCGTGTTCATTCCCGACAACGAGCTGGACGTATTCGGGGATCAGGCGGATTCGGACGCTTCGCCACCCGAGCAGCTGGTGAACTTCGCGCGCGGCGCCAAGGTGTTGATTCACGACGCGATGTACACCGGCACGGAGTACATGGACCATCGCGGTTGGGGACATTCGTCCTTCCGGGATGCGATCGAATTCGCCATCGCGGCCGAAGTCGAGACGCTCGTGCTGTTCCATCACGAGCCGGATCGATCGGACGAGGAGTTGGAGGCGCAGCTCAGCTTGTGCCACACGATGGTGAATGAGCGCGGGGGAAAGGTGCGAGTGCTGGCCGCTCAGGAAGGGTCCGAGATACTCGTCTAGATCTCGCTTGCCGCTACTACAGAGAGTGATTTGAGTTACCGACGGAAGCGTGTGCCTACAGTCTGAACTCAAAAACGTTGTTGGGTCGCAGACCTCTAAACGCGGTTCCACTATAACGCAAAACGACACTCTCGGTGCCTAACGAGGCTTTCCCCAACCGCCTCCTCCAGGCGTCTCGACTGTAAGAACATCGCCAGGCTCTAACTCCACTCGGCACTTGGCCGGGAGCGTTTTGCCGTTGAGCGAATTGCGACCCGGCGTCCCTGAGCCGCCTCCGGCGGCTCCGCGCGGCCCATAACGCCGCCGCTCAGTGAGCAGCGTCGCCGTGCACGGCTCGAGAACGCGATAGGAGCGAATGACTCCGTCCCCACCACGGTGCTTTCCAGATCCGCCGGAGTTTCGCCGCACCGCATACTGGTCAACGCGAATGGGATAGGCGTGCTCCAGCGATTCGATCGGCGTATTGCGCGTGTTGCTCATGGTCACGTGCACGGCGGACGGCCCACGCCCATGCGACGTCGCGCCCTGGCCCCCGCCTAACGTCTCGTAGAATGTCCAGCCAGCGCCGCCGAACGTCACGTTGTTCATCGTTCCCTGCCCTTGGGCCGGCGCGTCGACCCCGGCTTCGGCCAATGCAGCAAAAAGCGTGTCCGTGATGCGTGTCGACATCTCGACATTCCCCGCGGCGACGGCGGCCGGCCATTCCGCGCTGATCGCAGAGCCTGGAGGAACGAGAAGCTCGAGTGCTCGCGCGATGCCGTCGTTCGTGGGCACGTCGTCATCCAGCAACGTGCGCAGCACGAACACAGACGCGGCCCTAACGACAGCGAATGGACAATTCACGTTACCGCGCACGATCGGCGACGTACCGGTGAAATCGAAACGCAGCCTGTCACCCAGCGCCTCGGCGCGCACGCAGACGACGACATCGGCATCGCTCACACCGTCGCCCTCGAGCGCGTCACGCGCGGCGCCGCTCACGCCGCCCAGTTCCGCAATCCTGCTCCTTGCGCGGCGCTCCGTATAGTCCAGCAGCGCGTCGCTCGCCGCGGCGAGCGTGTCGGCGCCGAGGCGCTTCCGCAGTGCTCGCCAGCCTGCCGCGCCGGCCGCGCAGGCCGCGCGTTGCGCCTGCAGGTCACCGAGACGCTCGTTAGGCGTTCGCACGTTGGCGAGGACGAGCGCGAGGACGTCGTCTTGCAGACCTGCAGCGGTTGCCAGGCGCACCGGCGGAACGATGAGCCCCTCTTGCACGAGCTCCGTCGCGCCCTGCGGCATGCTTCCGGGGCTCATGCCGCCGACGTCAGCGTGATGCGCGCGCACAGCGGCGTAGCCGACGACCTCGCCGCCGTCCGCGATCGCCTCGACCATCGTGAGATCGGGGAGGTGCGAGCCGCCGCGGTACGGATCGTTCAGCAGGAAGAGATCGCCTGGCTGCGGCCTGCGTTCGCGCACGGCGCGGACCGACTCCGGCATCGCCCCGAGGTGCACGGGAATGTGCGCGGCCTGCGCGATCATGCGTCCTTGCGCGTCGAAGAGCGCGGACGAAGCGTCGCGCCGCTCGCGGATATTGGGCGAGAGCGCGCCGCGCTCGAGGAGCGTCCCCATCTCCTCGGCGATCATGGCGACGCCATGCGCCATGACGGTGAGCGCGAGCGGATCGAAGGACGCAGGAGCGTTCACGTTAGGCATCGCGTTCCAGCAGCCAGCCGCCGATCGCAAGCGCTCGCGCCGTCCAACCCGCGGCGACGAGAAGCGTCGCGTCGGCAAGCGCAATCACGGCACGGCCATGCACAACGGCGTCGCACGTCGAGCCATTGTCGACGCGCGTCTCGTTGTTCCAGTTTGATCGGCCTTGCCGCGCGAGCCGCACGCCCGGCGCCTCCCCTGTTCGTATACAGCGCGCACTCACCGCCTCGACCGGCAGATCGAGCACGAAGCCGTAGCGCGACTGATGCGCTGCGGCAAAGCGCTTGGCGAGCGCGCTGCTGGAATCCTTTGGCTCGAAGGGCACTTCCAGCTCGTGTCCCTGGCCCAGGTATCGGGCGCGCAGGACGTACTCTGTCGCCCAACGCTCTGTAATCGCAGTGCCTTCTCCTGCGGCAGCACGTGAGGAAAGGCTCGAAGCCAGCGCGGACAGCGACTCGCTATCGATCTTGTCCACTGCATGCATCACGCTCGCGTACGACACTCGGCGCGGCGGCGCGACGGCCAGGCCCAACGCGCTGAGCACGCCCGCATACGGCGGCACGAGCACGCGCGTCATGCCTAGCTGCTCGGCGAGACCGCACGCATGGAGCGGCCCGCCGCCGCCAAATGCGATGAGCGGGCAGTCACGCGGATCGATCCCACGCTCAACGCTCACGCGGCGGAGCGCGCGCGCCATGGCCGCATCGGCTGTGGCAATCATCGCAGCCGCGGTCCGTTCGACGTCGGCGCCGAGTCGATCCGCCAGTTGCGCGACGGCACGTCGCGCGGCGTCGGCGTCGAGCTGCACCGCACCGCTCATCCGATTCGCGGAGATGTTGCCCAGGGCGACGTGAGCGTCGGTGACAGTTGCTTGTGTTCCACCCCGGCCGAACGCCACGGGCCCCGGAACAGCTCCCGCGCTGCGCGGTCCCACTCGCAGCGCACCCCCGTCGTCGATCCAGCCTAACGAGCCGCCGCCCGCCGAGACCGTTTCTACGAGCACGCGCGGCAGCGCGATTGGCACTCCCGCGACCTGTCCCCCTGCCTCCACGAGCGGAGCTCCATCGACGATGAGCCCGACGTCCGCGCTCGTCCCGCCGATGTCGATGCTGAGCGCGCTCCCTGTGGCAAAGCCAGCCAGGCGGGCCAACAGCGCCGCTCCCGCTACGCCGCCGGCAGGCCCCGAGAGCGCGAGCGACGCCGCGGACTGCGCCGCCGCACGGGCGTCGAGCATGCCGCCGTTGGAGGCGACGACGCCTAACGAGCAGATGCCGTCCTGGGCCAGACGATCGGCTAGCCGCTGCAGATAGCGTGCGACAGCGGGCCGCGCATAGGCCTCGCACGCCGCTGTTGCAGTGCGCTCGTACTCGCGGATCTCGGGCAGCACATGTGAGGAGCACACGACGTCGAGCTCAGGAACGCGCGCGGCGATCGCGCGGGCGAGCTGCTCCTCGTGCGCCGCGTTGCCATACGAATGAAGCAGCGCCACAGCCACTGCTGACGCGCCGCGCGCCGCGACCGCGGCGGCAACGCGATCGGTTTCGGCATCGGTCAGTGCGCGCACGACGCCCTCGGGCGCGACGCGTTCATCCACGGCAATCACATCGCCGGCGTCGACTAGCGGCGGTGGGTGATGCGCGGCGAGATCGTACAGCGCCGCGCGGTCCTGACGCCGCAGCTCCAGCAAATCCGTCGCGCCGCGCGTCGCGCAGAGCAGCGTGCGCGTGCCACGTCGCTCGAGGAGCAGATTCGTGACGAGCGTCGTACCATGTACGACGCGAGCGATCTCTGGTGCCGGGAGCGCACTGCGCTGCAGCGCTTGTGAAACGGCGACGCTCTGATCGTCGGGCGTGCTCAGCACCTTTCCCGAAACGACCCTCTCGTCATCGGCGACCGCGACGAGGTCGGTGAACGTGCCACCGACGTCGACACCGACTGACCAGGTCATCGTGGCGCGAGACGGACTCGTCGCGCGATTGTCAGCATCACCGCTGTATGGATCGGTAGCACGAGAGCGAGAACGCGCGCCGTGTCTTGCTCGTTAGGCAGTAGCCATAGCAGCGGCCCGGCGAAGGCGGCGCCGGTGAGCACGAGAGCGAAGCCGCGTGCCTTGCGCGAGCGGGCAGCGAAAACGCCGGCCAGCAGGAGCCAGAGACCATTGAACGTCAGCAGGTTGGCATTCTCATATGCGGCGACGTGCGCCGTGGCGGACCACAGCAGCGTGAGAAGCACTCCGAGGAGTCCGGCTACGAGGCACCAGATGAACGCGATCACGTACGCGACGGCGGCGGCTCTCGTTAGGAGACACGCGAGAATCCCGGCGCCGATGAGGACTCCGGCCAGGAGATACCAGGGTGTCCAGTTGGCGGGGCGATCCGGTACGGGCTGACGCGACGACTCTACAACGACTCGCTCATTGACGACGAGCGGGCCTTGGGCGCCCATGGCGTTCTTGACGCGCACATCGCGGATCAGGCGCTGCAGCGACATCGGGATGAACATCTCCTCCCACGCGCTGATGCGACGGTCCGTCGGACGGCCCAGGCCGATGTCGATCCCGGTGTACGTCCAGATGTCGGGCTGCATGAGACGACGTGCGTGATCGCGGTAGGAAAGGTCCGTCGGCTTGTCACGGAACTGCGCAGAGAGAACGCCGCCTAACGCTTGGTCCAGCGCGTCGCGCACGCGCGTCGAGCAGTTGTCGCGAAAGTAATCGTAGTCATAAAAGCGGTTCTCAGGGAGCTCGTTATTCTGGACGAAGGCATACAGCGCGGCTTTCTGGGTGGCGCTCAGGTCGATCTCCTGAAGCGTCACGGAACGGTTGTGCTGCCGATACGCCTCGACTGTGAGCGCGGCGTCTTCGGCCGCCATCCAGTAGCGCATCCGGCCGCGCAGAAACTGCAGGATGAAGCCGGACTGGTCGAGCGAGAACATCCCCCAGTTGTAAACGCGATCGTCGCCTGTACGCGCGTCGCGTATGCGGATGGCGTTATGTCCGAAGCGCTCCCAGACAGCGTCGCCCGGTCCCATTGTCATGAGCCACACACTGAGGGCGGCGCTGTCAGGCGGCGCGACTTGCGTTGCGCCGGGGCGAGCAGCCGCAGCCAGCAGCAAGGCGAGGCCAGCAGTCCGAAACGATTGCTTTGACCTCTGACCTTTGACTTCTGACCTCCTCTCGTTATGCATCACCGCCCGAAGCTCCCGACCGTAGTGGCGAGCGGAAGCGAGCGGCGAGGGCGCCGCACCACTTCGCCTGTCGCTGGTATTTCGACGCATTCGACCCGCGCCGCGAAGTCGTAGTCATCAACGACCGACTCGGCACGAACCTGCACGATTGTGCCCGGCGTCAGCTCGTCGGCGCCGTCGAGCCAGGTGACACCGTCGATGTCATCTGCCTGAATCTCCAGGCGCGCCTGCGCGCGCGCGCCAGGTGTGCCAGCGCGATCGACGATCGCGCGGTGCGACTGACCTAGCAGCGCTTCGTAGCGTTCGGTAGTGATCAATCGCTGCAATTCCATCACGCGCTCTTGGCGTTCGCGCTTCACCTCTTCCGGTACATCATCGGCCAGCGCGTATGCGCGCGTTCCTTCCTGACGTGAGAATGTGAACACTCCGACCCGCTCGAGTCGGACTTCCTCCAGGAATTCGCACAGCTCCTGAAAGTCGGCGTCGGTTTCACCCGGAAAGCCAACGATGACCGTTGTGCGTATCGCGATGCCGGGAATCGCGTCGCGAATCTGCCGAATCTTCTCGCGCTGGCGCGCGCGACGCTCAGGGCGTCGCATGCGCGCGAGCACGGCATCGGACGCGTGTTGCATCGGGATATCGAGATAGCGCACGATGCGCGGCTGTTGTGCGATCGTCTCGAGCAGCCGCGGCGTTAGGCCTGCCGAATAGATGTACAGCAGACGGTACCACGGCACGTCGGTCTCGCGCAGGAGCGCGTCGAGCAGCTCTGCGAGACTATAGCCGTCGCGGATGTCGCGGCCGTAGTGCGCCAGATCCTGAGCCACGAGGTTGATCTCGCGCGTCCCTTGCAGCTCGAGCAACTGGGCCTCGCGCACGACATCGCCGAACGCAAAGGAGCGATGCCGCCCGCGCATCAGTGGGATGGCGCAAAAGGCGCAGCCGTGGTCGCATCCTTCGCTGACCTTGAGGTAGCGCACGTGCGGGAGATCACCGTCGTACACGCGTTCGCCCGGGTGCTGCGCGCTTAGCTCCGGAGTGAGTAGTCCCCGCGCGGCGAGCTCTGGCACGAGGCGGTCTACCTGGGAGGCGCCGAGAAACAGAGCGACTTCGGGAAGCGCTTCGCGAAGCTCTTGCTCGTAGCGCTGCACCATGCAGCCGACAGCGGCAAGGAGCCGCAGGCTGCCGCCGTCACGATAGCGTGCTGCCTCCACAAGCGTCTCGATGGACTCGCGCTTCGCGGCGTCGATGAACCCGCAGGTGTTCACCACGATCACGTCAGCCTGGTCAGGTGACGCAGCCTGTTCCCCGCCGTGTGCGAGCAGCTCGGCGCGATAGCGCTCGCTATCGACCGTATTCTTGTCGCAGCCTAACGTGAGGACGGAGAAGCGCAAACTAGGTCAGAGGTCAGAGGTCAAAGGTCAAAGCAGACCTTAGTAGCCGCGAGCTCTGTCGACGGTCCAGCGGGGAAGCTTGCCGTGTTCCAGCTCTTGCAAGCACTCGAGAAAGCCGTCGCCGGCACCGGCGGTCGTCGTTAGGCCGGCAATGTGCGGCGACGCAATGACTCGCTGGTGCGTCCACAGCGGCGAGTATTCTGGCAGCGGCTCGACCTCGAACACGTCAAGGGCCGCGCCGTGCAGGCGCTTCCCGTCCAGCGCTTCGATCAGCGCCGCTTCGTCCACAACTGGCCCGCGTCCGACATTGATGAGGACCGCCTCGCGGCACGCATTCAGTGTCGTGCGATCGACCAAGTGAAACGTGTCTTCGGTCAGCGGGAGGGCGCAGATCAGCCACTTCGCCCGCGCCGCGACCGCCGGTAGATCCTCGATGCGATGCGTGGCGTCGAAGGAGCCGTTCGCATTTCCGCTGCGTGAAACACCCTCCACGTGGCACTCCATCGCACGGAAGCGCTTGGCGATCTCACTGCCGATCTCGCCCGTGCCTACGATTATCGCGCACGTCCCGGCCAGCGTCTCGATGAACAGCGGCTCCCATTTGCGCGCCTGCTGCGAACGCTCGAGCGCGCGCAGCTGCTGGGTGAACATCAGAGCCCGCGTTAGGCAATACTCCGCGATTTGTGGTCCGAACGGCTCACTCGTGCGCGTGACCAACACGTTCCTGGGAAGCTCTGTACGGAAGAGAAACGCATCCACGCCGGCGCCCACCGAGTGGATCCAGCGGATGCTTCCCCAATCGCTGATGGACGGACGCCGGAAGCCGACGAAGACCTCCGCCCAGGCCATGTCAGCGTTGGTCACTTCCGTGAACGGCTTGCTGCGGTAGTCGAGATCATCCCGACGCTCGCGCAAATACGCCACGAGCTTGTCGTGGATGTTGTAGCCGATCAGTACCTTTTTGGGGCGGTATGGCAGCGGGACGGCGTTAGGCAAAGGGGAGCGGGGTTCGGGACGCGGGCGTCGGCAAGAGGATGATGCCTGAGTGCGCTGGGACAGGAAAGTGGGTCCAGTCCCCGAATCCCGCAGCCCGAGGCCCGAAGCCCGAGCCCGGATCAATTATCCTAGGAACGACTCCAGCGCACGGGCCCTGGAGACGTGTCGCAATCTCGACAGCGCCTTCTCTTTGATCTGCCGCACTCGCTCACGCGTGATGCCTAACAGCGCGCCGATCTGTTCCAGCGTCATCGCCTCTTCGCCGTCCAGACCGAAATACAGGCGCAGGATCTTGGCCTCGCGCTCCTTCAGGCTGGCGAGGGACTCCTCCACAGCCTCCGTGAGCGCTTTCTCGAAGGTCTGCTCGTCAGGCGGCGGATTGAGATTGTCCGGGAGGTAGTCGAGGAGCTTGTTGTCTTCGCCGGGCGTGATCGGTGCGTCGAGCGAGAGGTGCGCCTGCGAGATCGACATCGTCTTGGCGACTTCTTCGACGGTGATGTCCATCCCGTCGGCGATCTCCGCGTGCGTCGCTTCGCGTCCGAGCTCCTGCAACAGCGCGTTGGCCCGTTTACCGATGCGATGCAGCGTGCCCGCGCGGTTGAGCGGGACCCTAACGATTCGCGACTGCTCGGCGAGCGCCTGAAGAATGGCCTGGCGGATCCACCAGACGGCGTAGGAGATGAACTTGATCCCCTTCGTTTCGTCGAATTTGTGCGCGGCGCGGATGAGACCGAGGTTGCCTTCGTTGATCAGATCAGAGAGCGAGACGCCCTGGTTCTGGTACTTCTTCGCAACGGAAACGACGAAGCGAAGATTACTGCGCACTAATGCGTCGAGCGCGTCCTGATTCCCAGCACGAATCGCCTTCGCCAGCTCGACCTCTTGCTCGCGTGAGATCAGCGAGTACGCACTGATGTCGCGTAGATATTGATCGAGGGAGCCTTCATCGAGAGTCGCGCGACGTCCCGTGCGGCGTGTACGACCGTTCGTCGCGACTCGCGGGCGCTCGACGATCAACTCGGCGTCCGTCGTCGCCTCTTCATCCGGATAGTGCGAGAGCTCGCTCACTGAATTCGCGTACCAAGTCTGCGCCAACGGATATGAGTGAGCCACGGAAGCCGCGTCACTGTATCCGGCGAATAACTGTAATAGATGAAGAGGGGCGCGCCCTTCAGCATGCTGTCAGGCACAAAGCCCCAGTACCTGCTGTCGAGCGAGTTATCACGATTGTCGCCAAGCATGAAATAGTGACGCGGTGGCACGACAATGGGGCCCCAATTGTTGCGGGAGGGATGCACCCGTGACACGCCACTTGCCGCGGCGCTGCGAATCAGGTAGTCGCGCTGCCATTCGAACTCTTCGTACGCGCGGTCGACGCCTGGTTCAGAGTGATGCGCATAACGCTCTTGCCGCAAGGACCCGTTCCGAATGAGCACGCCGTCCTGCATAGCGAGAGTGTCACCCGGCAGCCCAATGAGTCGCTTGACGAAGTGCTTACTCGGATCGCGCGGATACTCGAAGACAACGACGTCGCCGTGCTGTGGCGCGCGAACGGCCGGAAGACGACGGCCCGTCAGCGGGACTTCGGCGCCATAGAGGAGCTTATTCACAAGGAGGAAATCGCCGACGAGCAGCGTTCCTTCCATGCTGCCGCTCGGAATCTTGAAGGCTTCAATGAAGAAAGTGCGCGCGAAGAGAAAGAGAACGATGGCGACGGAAACAGACTTCGCCCACTCAATGAGAGCATGCCACACACGCGCGCGCGGCTTATTGACCGCACGAAGCGCGTCGGCGCGCAGCGCGTCGGGAAACTGCGGGAGAGGACTACTGGCTGGCGTGCGAATGCCCTGCGATTCCGCCATCGGTCGGTCAATTAATTCCGGGTGTCATGCTGGCGCAAGTTGCGATGGCACGCCAGGCGAGGGTGCAGAGATCATGCCTGATATGTGTCGATTTGTGCCCGCTGGAGAGCACCTGAGTAGTCGATATAACCCACCTTCGTCTCTGAATAGAACTCGTACACTTGCCATCCGCCCTCTCGGTGGCCGTTCCCCGTTTGCTTGATGCCGCCGAAGGGGAGATGGGCTTCGGCACCGATCGTGGGGGCGTTGATATATGTGATACCCGTGTCGAGCTCCGAGAGCGCTCGATAGGCAAGATTCACATTACGAGTATAGAGCGACGACGACAGTCCGTACTTCACGTCATTGTTGACTGCGATCGCCTCGTCAGGCGTTTCCACGCGCACGACCGAAAGCACCGGCCCGAAGATCTCTTCCTGCTCCAGCCGAGTGCCCGGCCTAACGCCAGCGAAGATGGTGGGCTCGAAGAAGTGACCGTGCGCAAGTTCGGTCTGCGATGGCCGTACGCCGCCTAACGCGAGCTCCGCTCCCTCGCGTTGTCCTATCTCGACGTAGCGCTGCACTTTGTCCACCGCATCTCCATGGATGAGCGGCCCGACGTCCGTCGTGGCCTTGCGGCCATCGCCCAGGCGAAGCTTCGCGGCGCGATCCGACAGTCTTTCGAGAAACATGTCGTGGATGCCCGCCTGTAGAATCAGACGACTAGTAGCAGTGCAACGTTGCCCTGCCGTACCAAATGCGCCCCAGATGACACCTTCGATCGCGAGATCGGGATCGGCATCGTCCAGCACGATCTGCGCATTCTTGCCGCCCATTTCGAGAGACAATCGCTTGTGCATGCGGCCGCATGTCTCGCCGACGATGCGCCCCGTGTCCGTGGATCCTGTGAAAGAGATCACAGGAATCGCGGGATGTTCGACAATGGCTTTGCCGACGGTTTCGCCCGCGCCGTGAACGAGCTGAATCACATCGGGAGGAAGCCCGGCGTCCAGTAGAAGCTCGACGAGGACCGTCGCCGTGTGCGGAACGTCTTCGGCTGGTTTGAAGATCACCGCGTTTCCGCAGACGAGCGCGGGAAACATCTTCCACGTCGGAATCGCCATCGGGAAGTTGAACGGTGTGATGAGTCCGCACACGCCGATGGGACGCCGGAATGACATCGCCCACTTATACCGCAACTCGCTAGGCACCGTGTGGCCGAAGAGCCGGCGTCCTTCGGTCGCAGCGTAGTACGCGGTATCGATTCCTTCCTGCACGTCGCCGCGCGTTTCGGCGAGCGGCTTCCCCATCTCTCGCGTCATCAGCTCGGCGATTTCTTCCTTGCGACCGGCAAGCAGATCGCCGACGCGCCGCAGCACGTCGCCGCGCAGCGGTGGTGGCGTCGCGCGCCACTGTTCGAACCCCTTCTGCGCCGACTTCACCGCACGTTCGACGTCGGCTGCGCCCGAGAGCGGGAATTCGCCGATGATGTCACGCGTGTCAGCGGGATTCAGGTTTTGAAAATGCTGACCGGTGCTAGGAGCTACCCACTCGCCGGCTATGAAGTTTGAGAATCTTGGCATTATTAGCGTTAGGCAATTCTAGGCCTTAGTCCTTAGTCCTGAGGTCACTACCTATGGACTAAGGCCTATGGCCTAAGAGCTCATTCACAGAACCAGATCCCAGGTCTCGCTTCAGTCGGATTTGCGTAACCAATGCGCGGCAAGACTTCGCGCGCGGCAAGGACTCCTCCCCAGGCGACGAGCAGCAGCGACAGCACGTGCCCGCGCGCCGAGCGATGCCGCCACGTCCAAATCGCGGACCACAGTCCCGTGACGGAGACCATCGCTGTCGCCGCGAGATAGCCGAATAGCCCCATCCCGCAACGCGCGTCATACGGCCAAAAGACGATGCCAACGCCGAGTGCCACAGCGAGCAACAGACGCAGCATGACGCCGAACGTCTTTGTCGAGCGCTGCTTCTCGACTTTAACCGCCTTCTCTGTCGGCGAGTCCGTTGGCTTGGTCGGCAGGAGCGCCTCGTCCGAGACAGACTCCAGCACACGATCGACCTTCTTGAGCTCCGCATCCCAGTCGCGGCTCACGATACACCTTCCCGCGTTAGGCCGTACTTCTCGATCTTCTTGTACAGGTTCGAGCGCGGCATATCGAGCAACCGCGCCGTCTCCGACACGTTCCAATCATACTCGCGCAATTTCGCCACGAGAAACGCTCGCTCGGCCGCGTGCTTGAACTCCTCGAACGTCTTGCTATCGAGCAGCGAACCGAGTCCCGCAGTCTCGGCCGGTCGCGCACCGGAAAGGCGGTGTACGTCGGCAGCGGCTATGCGCGAGCCCGAGGCGAGGATCAGCAGCCGTTCGATCGTGTTACGCAACTCGCGTACGTTGCCTGGCCACTCCATGATCTGCAGCGCCTTGAGCGCGCCTTCGTCGATGCCGCGCGGCGGCACGCCGTCGCGCTGGGCGAATTGCTGCAGGAAGTACTGCGCGAGAAGCGGGATGTCGTCGCGTCGCTCGCGCAGCGGCGGTACATGGAGCGGGACGACGTTCAGCCGATAAAACAAATCTTCGCGGAAGCGATTCGCCGCGATCTCGTCCTCGAGGCGCTTGTTCGTCGCCGCGAGCACACGTACGTCGACTTTGGTGTTCTTCGTTCCGCCGATGCGCGTGACTTCGCCGTCCTGCAGCACGCGCAGCACCTTCGCCTGGGCGCTGAGCGACATATCGCCGATTTCGTCGAGGAACAGCGTTCCTGTATGTGCTTGCTCGAATTTCCCGGCGCGATCCGCGACGGCACCGGTGAACGATCCTTTCATGTGGCCGAAGAGCTCACTCTCGATAAGCTCCGATGGTATCGCGGCGCAATTCACTTCGACGAATGGACGCTGTGCGCGTGGCGACATGCGGTGAATCGCGCGCGCGACAAGCTCCTTGCCGGTTCCGTTCTCACCCGTGATCAGCACCCGCGCCGGCGTGGCTCCAATTTTTTCTATCTGATCTATCAGTGCGCGAATCGCGTACGACTTTCCAACCATTTCATAGCGCGCTTCAATGGTTTCGCGCAGACGCGCGTTTTCTTCCTGCAGCGTGACGTGCTGCAGCGCGTTCCGCAACAGCACGAGAATGCGATCTGTGTCGAGCGGTTTCTCGAGGATGTCGTACGCGCCTAACTGCGTTGCTTCGACGGCGGTTTGTATCGTCGCATGCCCGCTGATCATCACGACGCTCACGCTCGGATCGATCTGCTTGATGCGACGCAGTGCCTCGATGCCGTCCATACCGGCCATCTTCACATCCATGAAAACGAGCTCGGGACGCCACTTCTCGAACTCCGTGAGCCCCTCAGTCGCAGACTTCACCGTGCGCACGTCGTACCCCTCGTATTCGAGGAGCTGGCCGAGCGCGGCGCGGATTCCTTGTTCGTCGTCGACGACGAGAATGCGAGGAGGCACTAAGAACTAGTTGCTAGGGACAAGGGACAGAGGACAAAGGGACAGAGACGCACAGTCTTATACAGCGTTACCGGTCCGTTGGCGATGCGGCAACACCGATGAAGACGGTACCGCGAACCATACCGTGTTCCACCGCTGAAAGTTCGGCAACGCCTCGCTAGCCCGTGCCGGGACCGGTCGCCCCAGGCCTCTTGGCCCGCTGCCAGCGTATCTTTTGCACCCGCGAAACGCGCCCCATCCCCAGTGACCTCGCACATCGACCTGCCGCCCGATGTATACAACGCGCTAACCCCACGCTTCACGATCGAGCGGGAGGTCGGCGCGGGCGGTATGGCCACAGTGTTCCTGGCGCGAGACGAGCGCAACGAACGGCCAGTTGCCCTCAAGATCCTGCGCGCGGGCGCGGACACGGCTGCCGGAGTCGAGCGGTTCGAGCGCGAGATCAAGCTGCTCGCGCGACTACAGCATCCGCTCATCCTGCCGCTGCACGACTCGGGTATCGCCGGTGACGCGCTGTACTTCGTCATGCCTTACGTCGACGGCGAAGCGCTGCGCGATCGAATGCTGCGCGACGGCCCGCTGCCGATCGCGGACGCGCTGCGCATCGCGATCGAAGTGGCGGATGCGCTAGCCTATGCGCACGCGCAAGGCGTTGTACATCGCGACATCAAGCCCGAGAACATAATGCTGTGGCGCGGTCACGCCGTCGTTGCCGACTTCGGCATCGCCTCGATCGCACACGCGGCCTCGGCGGACGACGATGCGCGACTGACGCGTGCTGGCGCATGGTTAGGCACGCCGGGATATATGAGCCCGGAGCAGGCCGCTGGTGATCTGGGGATCGGACCCGCGTCGGATCAGTACAGTCTGGCCCTCGTGTTGTACGAGATGCTCAGTGGCAGTCCACCGTTCGTCGGTTCGCTGCGCTCGGTGCTCGCTCGGCAGGTCACGGAGTCGCCACGGCCCATTGCTGAGTTGCGCCCCGACGTGACGCCGACGATTGCCGTGGCACTCACGCGGGCCCTCGCCAAGAAGCCCGACGACCGATGGCCGACGACGGCGCGCTTTGCCGAGGCGCTGCGCGGGGCGACCGACCACCCAGCCAGCATCGGACCTTCGCCGGAATCTGCTGACGCCCGGCTTTCTCTCGCTGTGCTGCCGTTCGCGAACATCGGTGGCGACAGCGCCAATGACTTCTTCAGCGACGGGATGACGGACGAGCTCATCGGAGCGCTCGCGCGCGTGCCGCGATTGCGGGTCGTGTCACGCACGTCGGCGTTCGCCTTCCGTGGAAAGGATGTGGCGCTGGCCGAGATAGGGGCCCAGTTGCGCGTGGGCTTTGTGCTCAGCGGCAGCGTTAGGCGCGCCGGCGACCGCCTGCGCCTGTCAGCGCACCTTTCTCGAGTTGCCGACGACAGCCTTCTCTGGTCGGAGACGTACGAGCGAAAAGTCGCGGATGTCTTCGAGGTGCAGGACGATCTCTCGCGTCATATTACAGGAACGGTTCGCGAAGCGTTAGGCACATCCGGCGCGACGACGCCGGCGCGCGTGCATCCGGCGCGCAGCGTTACCGCGTACGACGAGTACCTGCAGGGACGCTACCACTGGAACAAACGCTCCGCCGCCTCGCTGCGCGAAGGGCTCGCGGCCTTCCAGCGCGCCATCGACTCCGATCCCACGTACGCCCCGGCATACGCGGGTCTGGCGGACTCGCACGCGCTGCTTGCGTCGAGCAGCCTGGAGCTCCCCGCCAAGGCCTACCCGGCGGCGCGCGAGGCCGCGCTCAAGGCCATCGAGCTGGATCCGTCACTCGCCGAAGGACACGCATCGCTCGGCCTCGTTAGGCTGAACTACGACTGGGATTGGGAGGGGGCGGAGCGCGAATTGCGCAGGGCAATCGAGCTCAATCCGAGCTATTCCACGGCTCGACAGTGGTACTCGAGTTTTCTCTCGAGCATGGCCCGCTTCGACGAATCCATCGCGTCGGCGCAGCAGGCCGCCGCCGTGGATCCGTTCTCCATCACCGCCACGGTCCGCGTCGGCATCGCGTACACGTTCGCGCGAGAGTACGAGAAAGCCGCGGCGCAGCTCGAGCGCGCGATGGCGATGGAACCGAATTTTCTGCACGCGCACAGCTGGCTCGCGAATGCGTACATCGGCCTGGGCCGCTACGACGACGCCGTACGGATCGCGGAAGAGGCGTACGAAGCAAGCCAGCGCGCGTTGCCATTTCGCGGCTTGCTGGCAGGTACCTATGGGCAGGTGGGGCGCGGCGCGGAGGCAATGGACATCATCCGAGATGTCCTGAGCCAGCCCAACGGACCGCCGTTTTTCATGGCGCTATTGCACCTAACGATCGGTGAGCATGAAAAAGCGTACGCGTGGCTGGATCGCGGTGTGCAGGAGCGGGGCGACCTGATGCACAGCCTGCGCACAAATCCCTTTTTCCAGAGCGAATGGCACGATCCGCGTTTTGCCGAGCTGCTGCAACGAATGCAGCTTGGCCCGCCGCTCGAGCCGCCGACAACTAGAGGATAGGGGATCGGGGCTAGGGGATAGGCCTAGCGCGCCACTGTTTTGTAGAGCGTCACGCGTCCGTTAGCGATGCGCACGTCGCCGACGTGATTGGGGACCTCAAAAGGAACGCCGTTCTGTGCGACGCCTTCGGGACGCGATCCGCGTTGCAGCTGAGATATGAGACGCGGGATCGCCGCCCTCGGAAGGCCTAAGTTGCGGGCCTTGAAATCCTCCACGCGGAACTGCGCCAGGCCGGGACGCACGATGTCGAGCGTGCCGCGCAACTCCACGTCCTCCTCGTCACCTAACAAAGCGCCTAACGCGCCCAGCGCACCCTGCGCGCGCAGCTGCCGGATGTCCAGCGTCCCGCGCAGCCACAAGCGCTCGTCCGCAACACCCGCGGTGGCTCCCTTGAGCGGCAGCGGGTTACGGCGGCTGGCCGCGCGCACGATCAGCGCGGTGAGATCGGACGGCGCGATGTTCACGTAGGCCGGTCCTGTCGGACGGCCTAACGAGCGGATGCCGGCCGCGGCGCGTTCTGCACCGCTGTCCGACAGCGTCTCGCCCGGCGCCTCGACGACTGGCTGGTCGCGCCCATCGCGCAGCGCGGGATACCACCGGTCGCGCGTGAGCCAGGCCACGCCAGCGCCGACGACCAGCAGCGTGGCACATCCGACAGTCTTGAGACAACCACCAAGCATTTCTCCTCCCAGCCTTGTTCCAGCTACGGTGCCCTGCCCAGCGGAACGGAATGCAGGACCGTGTACGTCGGCCCCGACCGACCAAGGTCGCTGCGCATGATCTCAATGCTGCGTACGTGCCAGGGGAACACTTCGTGTCGCTGCGCCGCCGTCTCTTCCAGCCGGCGCGCCTCCGCGCGGCCGAGCGGTCGCTTGACCCTGCCTAACGTTACGTGCGCGCGGAACGGTCGCTTCTCGCGTTCGAGTCCCAGTGCCGCACACGTGTCGTCGACAGCACTGGCCAAACTCTCGAGGACTGGCGGCCGTTCCCCTCCAATCCATACCACGCGCGCAGCGCGAAAGTTCGGAAAGGCGCCGTAGCCCTGCAGGCGAACGCTGCCGGGCGCGCGCGCGCTGGCGAGCGACTCGAGCGACGAAGTCAGCGCGGCGACGAAATCTGCGTTCTGCTCTCCGAGAAACTTGAGCGTCACGTGCAGGAGGTGGCTCGCGACCCAGGCGACGCTCGGCGCCGCCTCTCGCAGAGGCGCGGCCGCTGCGTAGAGCTGTTCGCGCAGGCGTGCGTCGAAGTTGGCCGCGATGAAGGTGCGCACGGCGCCAGACGTCCGTTCAGTCCAGCAACTCCAGCGCGACGTGCGTAAAGCCACGCTCGGCGGCCAGCGCGAGCACCACGCGACGTTGCGCTTCACTCTTTAGGTTCGCGTCATTGCCACGCGGAATGAGAATGGCCAGACGCTCGCGAACTTCGACGCGCGCGGCGATGCCCGCGTCTACAAGTGCGCGCTCGAGGGCCTCGTTCATGTCGTCGTCACTCCACTGAGCACGTTGAGTGAGCCGGAGCGGAATCCGCGAAGGTCAAGCGCGACTCGCTGGAAACCACTCGACACCACGGCCCGCCGCAACGCGCGACGCGCGGCGGGCGCGAGCCAGCGCGCCAGCTCATCATGCCCAAGCTCGACGCGTGCGAGATCACCGTGGTGCCGCACGCGCATGTCGCCGCTGATGCCTAACGCGCGCAGCGCGGCCTCGGCGCGCTCCACCTGCGCCAGCCGCTCGATCGTGACAGCGAAGCCGTACGGCAGGCGCGAGGCGAGGCAGGGCGACGACGGGTTCGCCCACCCCGGAATGCCGCGCTGTCGTGAAAGCGTTCGTATTTCGCTCTTTGTGAGGCCGATCTCCACGAGCGGGGAGCGGACGCCATGCTCGGTGGCGGCGCGATGCCCGGGGCGATAGTCCGCGATGTCGTCGGCGTTGGTCCCATCGACGACGACAGCGAGGCCGCGATTGACCGCCAGCGGCATCAGGGTGCGCCACAGAACGGTTTTGCAGTGGAAGCAGCGGTTGTTCGGATTCGCGGCGTACAGCGGGTTGTCCAGCTCATCCGTGGGCACGTCGACAAGCGGCAGATCGAAGCGAGCGGCGACGGCGAGAGCGTGGTCCCACTGCTGTTGTGGGTATGCCGCGCTACGCCCGACGACGGCGAGCATGTTGTCGCTTCCAAGCACCTCACGCGCAACGCACGCGAGATAGGCAGAGTCGACGCCGCCCGAGTATCCAACGAGGACGGAGCCCTGCTGATTCAGCCACTCTTCGAGCGCGCGCTCTTTGTGCGCGGCTGTCTCGGTCTCGCTCATGGAAGACTGGGCGCCCATGCGCTAGAAAGTAGCGCCTCGGACGCGGCGCGGCTTGTGATGTCGATTTGTTTCGTGGCGACCGCTGCCGCCGATCTTGGCGTTAGGTGTTGGCGCGCTTACGGCGGCGGCGCAATGCAGCGAGCACGCCGACCAGGCTCGTTCCCGTCAGCCAAAGCGTCGCTGGTTCCGGAATGATCCCAACAGTGGCTGTGATGATCATTGGGTCGGTGCCCCACTGTCATCGTAGTTCCAGCAAATGAATCGTAGATAACTTCTCCATAGGTGTAACCCGGTGGCGGTTGCGTTGTCGGAAACTGCACGTCGCTACCGAGGTAGTCGCCGCATCCTCAGGCAGAACAGTTCGTGAGATCGGGAAGTAGCACCCTCCCCACATTCCCGGACGCACAAGCGGAGACGAAGTGTCCAGGGCGATGTAGAAGGAGAACAGCGGCACATTGATATTCTTCGACATCGGGAATAGGAACGGACCGCTGCCGCCAAAGCTCTTGGTGACGGTGCCGATGTTGACCGACTGCGCAACGTTGGTCGCTGTTACTGTTTGCGCGAGGCCCTGAAATGACAGGGGTCATCGTACTACGACCACTGCCTAACGTGATCGAGTTGCCGGATACGCTGCATGTTCCTATCAAGTAGAACGGATCCCCGCAATGGAAGAATCCTGTAGTGACGTAATTGGTGATGTAACCGAGCTCGCCGTTTGGGAGCGTGACCCAGCCTTGTCCCTGCAACTCCGCCGCAAGAAGCAGCGCGGCGCTGAGTGGAAGCGCACGAATTGAAAGCCGCGATCGACGCATTTCTCGCTCCTGGCTCGCTATATGCTTGGCGGCCACGACCGCAGCACTCGTGCCTTGGTTTTTCTTTGAGTTGAGCGCGGCGCGATTCACTCGCGGGCGTTGGAGCGAACTAGCGCGGAATCGTTACGACGCCGACTTCGCCGCCGAATTCGTCTTGCAGGCGCGGCAAGCCAAGCATCGGCCGCCACTCGCCACCGTCGACGCGCATGATCATGCGATACACACCAGGCGCCAACGCCTCAGGAAGACGCCACGCGCCGTTGAGGCGCACCAGCGCGATCGGTTGCCAACCGGAAAAGTCGCCGGCCATCTCCACCGTCTTCGCGTCCGCGCCGATTCGCAGCTGTACAAACGAGCCGTCACGCGCGTCGACGAGCTCCACTTCACGTTTGCTGCTTGTCGACGTCCACCCAGCCGGACCACGCACGTGCAGCACCTCGGGACGCCGCGACAGAACCGGATCGCGCGGTGGTGCTGTGTACGGCTTGGCGCCGAGGCTGCGGGCCGCGATCCGCAGGCCGACGCTCGCGTAGAGCGTGCTTGCCGTGCCCAACGCGGGATCCGCGAGCTGGCGGCCAACGAGCCCGACGACTGCATAGCGCGACGTGACCCACCACGCGACGTCGCCAGTGAATGCACCGGATCCACCGAGCACTTCGCTGGGACCCATTCGGTAACGTCCATCGAGGGCCAGCTCGACGCGCGGTTGAACGTGACGAACCGCGGCGGCCAGCTCGCCGAACCGCGCCGTATGCGGCAGCCTGAACTCCGTACCTGGGGCGTCCGCGTACTCGTAATACAGGAAGTCGCCGGCCTGCGTCGCGGACGCCGTCAGCATCACGGTCGTCGCGGGAGTGACAGCGCGCCAGAAGCTCGCCTCGGCGGCGATGGACCCGAATTGCGTTTGATCCTGCGTGCGGCCGCCTAACGTGACGCCGACCCAGGCACCCTCATCGTCGGTCATCCAGTGCTTGCGGCCGCGCAGCGTCGCGACGCCGATCGCCTGCGTCGCCTTCGCGCTCAAGACCGTCGCCGTGCCGGCGAGATCCCACGGATGCGCGCGGCTGCTCTGCGGCGTGAGCTCGAGGCCTAACGTGCCATACGCGGACTCGTATCCGTTCTGCGTGCCGGACACAGCGCCGCCGACGTATAGCGCGCCGTCTTGAGTGGCCGCGCGCCAGTGCGGGACCACGCTCACTGCCCGGCGCCATGGCTCGTCACGACGGCGCAGCGCCAAGCCACCGACGTCGACGCTGACATCGTGGTTGCGTTCGGTGCGACTGCGTGGAGGTTGCGCGCCGTGCTCGTTAGGTATCGCGAGCGAGGTCGCTAGGAGGCCGAGGGCGACGCGCTTCGGGGTCATGGCTTGCGGGGCCGTGCGCGACCAGCCCCCGGGCTCGAGCTCATGCTCTGCGGCGCTGCGTCAGCCGCCGAGCGATTGGCGGGCGCCTGCAGCTGCAACGTAAGCCCGCGCGTGCGCGTGGCCAGAGCAGCCGGAGGAGCAACGCCGGATTCGACGTCCTGGCGCACTGAAGCATCGAGCGCGACAAGCTGTGCGGCTGTCGCACCGCCAACCACCGCGCGCGTGATTGCGTCGGCTGCCTGGTCGGGACGCACGCCGCGCCAGGCAAGGTGCGCGATCACCTCTAGCGGCATCGCCGCCGTGCCACGCGGCCGATACAGGCGAACGGTGCGCAACACCTGCCCCGAGACGCCGACAGCCAGCGCTTCGGCACCGGCAATGATCTCGTGATCCGTCGCGTTAGGCGCCAATTCGCCGCGCGCCGCACGCATGCGATCGGCAAGCGCCGCGACAGCACCGACGATCCGTTCGCGTGGCGCCCGCTTGAGCACCCCTTCCTGCGCCTTGGCGAAGAGCGGAGCATCCGGCAGACCGTCCGTGCGCGCCGCGTCGAGCGTCGGAGCCAAAGCGGCCGCGAGGGCGCTGTCCAACTTCACAGCCTGCGACGACGCCGGCTGAGCAGCGCCTAACGCCAGAGCGAGCAGGACAGCGACGCGCATTCGCCTCATTGCACGAGCACCAGCGAGCTTGTTACGCCGAAGTCACGATCGACAGTGCGCAGCGCGCTGGGATCCGTGGTCCACACTGAGTCGTTGACGATGAACGCGTATTTGTGCAGCCCGGCCGGAAGCTCCACGGTGATGTACCACGTCGCTGTCTTCCCGTCGCGGTGCAAACGATGGCGCTGAGGATTCCACTGATTGAAGTCCCCGACTAGCGATACCTGGCGTGCATTGAGGCTTTCGATCGTGAACTTGCGCGCGACGAGTCGCTCGACGCTGTCGTCGCCGGCCGCGTCGACAGCCTGAGTAACGAGCTGCGTCCCAACAGAATCCACCGTGGGAATGAGCGTGGCACTTTCCCGTGCGCGCGAGAGCACTGCGCCGCGAGCGAATAGAGTGATGCCGGCTCCCACGACCACGACCGCGGCGGCGGCCCACCAGCCACCCTGGCGCGCGAAGTACCGCCGCAAGGCTCGGCGCCGCGCGTTATGCAGGCCGTCGTACTGACGCACTCGAGCAAGCACACGCTTTACCGCGCGAGGGTCGCTTTCGGGCAACTCTCGCAGGCGGTCTACCCAAGGCTGCAAAGAACTATCGATCTCGTCGTTCTGCATCGGCTTCGTTGATTGTGTCGCGTAGTCGTGCACAAGCGCGACTCACTCGCATGCGGACGGCCGTCACAGCAATGCCGGCCACGGCAGCGATGTCCTCGTACGTCAAACCCTCGACGTGCCGCAAAAGAAACGCCTCACGCTGCTCTTCGGTGAGCCCGCCGAGGGCATGCCAGATCTCGTCGCGCGCCACGAATCCATCGACGCGTGACGTGGAGATTGGCGTTACCCGATCGAGATCGGCGCTGTGAAAGAGGCGCCATCTCGTCAGGCGTCGTCGCGCCGTTCGGCAGCGGTTGGCCAGGATGCGGAAGAGCCAGGCGTCGAAGCGCTCGCGTTCCTCATAACGATGCAGCGCGCGATGGACCCTGACGAACGTGTCCTGCACGCACTCTTCGGCGTCCTCACGGCTCGACAAAAGGTGCTGCGCAAACCGCAGGCAGCGCGGATAGTACGTGCGAACGAGTTGGGCGAAGGCGACCGGATCGCCGTCCCGGGCGTTGAGCAGAGTCTCTCGGGAGAGGACGGCCGGCACATCGACCGGCTGCGGGGGGGAGGCCGGGCGGTCGCTAGGAACGGCGCGTAAATGTCTGTGCCGAGCTGCTGTCATCGGGTTGTCTGGACTTAGGACCCTTGGCCGGCGACGATACCCCTCAAACTTCGCCAGGCTCCTGACTATAACGTCGCGGCGGCATACGCGCCCTATCGCTGGTTTCCCCTGACGCGACCTTCCGGAGCCATGAGCATATTACTGCCCCAAGCGAACCCGAACGCCATGCCTGGCCTCGGCGGAAGCGAACCTGCGTTGTATGGCAGCACCTGCCCGTCCACTGATGTAAATGCAAACGTTCCGTCTAGCGGCGCAACAGCGGTTGCGCCCGACCCGCAACCAGCTACTGCCGCGAGGACCAGCGCGAGGCTGGTGCAGAGAACTCCCGATGATCTTTCGACCCGATTTGAGAACGATATGCTCGTCTGATGCGACTAGTGTGCTAAGGAGTTGGAGTATCAGCGCGCCAAGTTGATCCCAATCCCGTTGCTGGAAACTGGAAGGTGTACGGTGAGCGCCAAAGTTCGTCCAGCTTTCATCCTGCGGGTACCTCTCGGTGGGACTTTAGTGATTGAGTGACCGGGAATAAGAAAAGAGGGTCTTCTCCCAATCGAGTGGGTGATTTGGGACGGTTTTAGATTTCCGGGAGCATGCACGTTAGGATCTTGAGGCGAAGGTATTCAGGATCTTGCAGGCCGTATGCCCGTCGCTGGATCACGCGGACCTTGTTATTCAAGCCTTCGACGAAACCCAGCGACACCTTGTTGCGAGGCTCGCAATAGGCGGTGATCCCATCCCAGTGACGATCGATCA
>Ga0187893_10001023_pt1 | contig 69910 bp, 57 predicted proteins | sample MA1701074metaG_FD_139574 | JGI IMG/M metagenome (GOLD analysis project Ga0187893, IMG submission 139574) | White microbial mat communities from a basaltic lava cave in the Kipuka Kanohina Cave System on the Island of Hawaii, USA - MA170107-4 metaG ...
CCGGCCGGCTGGCAAGTACCATGATGACGCCGAGGTGCACCAGGGCCGAGATCAAGAAGCCCTGGCGAGTGTCGATCCTTTCCACTCTCGGCCCACCTCGAGGGACCAGAGCCGATGAGCGTAACACACGGCCTGGGCCCCTGTCCAACCTGGCCCCCAACTAATTGGGGATACGCCACCACGCGCTTAACGTCTAGACGATTATCCCGCGTCGGCGGCCGAAGTCATCTCCTGAATGATCCTCTGGGCCAGCGCCAGGGCGCGCCGGCCATCGCGGCCCGACACGATCGGCTCGGTCCCGTCCCGGGCCGCCGCCAGGAAGGCCTCGATCTGCCGTCGGAGTGGCTCTTCGTCGGGGGCCGCCGTGCGTTCCACGGCGATGTCCGGTCCGGCGGGCCCCTCCCGGAGCCGATACACCTGCGCCTCGCGCGCGGCAAAATCCACGGAGATGTAGGTCCGCGGCAGGAACACCCGGAACTTGCGCACCTTCTCCGCCGAAACCCGGCTCGCGGTCAGGTTCGCGATCAGCCCCGAGGCGAACCGCAGCCGGGCGTTGGCGATGTCGACGCGGGGCGTCAGGACCGGCACGCCGACCGCGTCGACCTGGACGGGCTCGGAGCCGTCCAGGGCCAGGACGATGTCCAGGTCGTGGATCATCAGGTCCAGCACCACGTCGATGTCCAGGCTGCGCGCCGAGAACGAGCCCAGCCGGTGGACCTCGATGAAACGCGGCCGCGTCGACGCAGCCAGCAGCACTTCGGTGGCCGGGTTGAACCGCTCGATGTGGCCGACCTGGAGTGTCACGCCTCGCTGCGCTGCGACCCGGATCAGGTCGTCGGCCTCCTCGAGCGAAGCGGCGATCGGCTTCTCGAGCAGGACGTGTTTGCCCGCCTCGATCAGGGCCTTCGCCACCCGGTGGTGGTCCACGGTCGGCACGGCCACCGAGACCACGTCCGCCGTCTCGATGACGTCACGCAGGCGCTCCTGGACCGGTGCTCCGTGGCGCTCCGCCACGGCCCGCGCCCGGGCGGGATCCACGTCGTAGACGCCGCACAGCCGGCAGCCCGCGAGCGACGCGTAGACTCGCGCGTGGTGCTGGCCCAGGGCGCCTACGCCGACGACGGCGGCCCGGACGTCCTTCACGCGCCGATCCCGAGCACCGCGATGCCCGCGGCTTCCGCCTCCTCTAGGACGTTGTCCTTCTCGATCAGAAGGGTCTTGCCCGCGTCCACCGCCAGCGCGCCAGCGCCGGCCTCGAGCATGGCGGCGATGGTGCCACGTCCCACCACGGGCACGTCGAAGCGCATGTCCTGCTTCGGCTTCGCGACTTTCACCACCGTGCAGCCCTTGCCCGCGATCCGGCCGGCCCGCCGGATCACCTCGTCGGTGCCCTCCATCGCCTCCAGGGCCACCGCCGCCCGGTCCTTGATGACCACGGTCTGCCCGAGGTCCAGCCCGGCCAGTGTCCGCGCCACGTTTTCGCCGTACGCGACATCACGCGCCTCCGCTCCGGTCGGCCTGCGGCGCGTCATCGGGCCAGCCGTGGCGAGCTGGTCCACCAGCAGCTCGACCGACGGCAACAGCCGGATCCCCTCCCGCTGCAGGGCGTCCGCGACGCCCCCGATCAGGCTGTCGGTGTTCTTGAACGCGAGCCGCGCCAGGACCCCCATCAGGGTCAGGTCGGGCACCAGGTCCGAAAAGATCTGGCGGTGCTTCACCTGCCCCGCCATCACCACCTCCCGGACGCCCGCCCCCTTCAGGACCTCGATGCAACGCCCGAGTTGTCCGAGCCCCAGCCAGTGCACCTCGTCCCCGGCTTCAGCGATCTCCGCAGAGGCCTCCTCCCGGATTGCGGCCACCACCACCCGCCGGCCCGAGCGGCGGGCCGCTTCGGCCACCAGGAAGGGAAAGCGGCCGTTTCCGGCGATCAGGCCCAGGGGCTCCGTCACCCGCCCTACTCCTCCTCCTCGTCCTCGAGGCCCCGACCACGCCGCTTTAGGATGACGCCGCGGCTGGAGCCGCGGATGAACTCGACCAGGGTTCTGGCCTCCGGCGTGTGGGGCCCTTCGGCCTCGAGACGCGCCACCGCCTCGGTGGTGTTGAGGCGGCTCTGGAGCAGGGTCCGGTAGGCGTGTCGAAGGGCCGCGATACGCTCGGCGCTGAAGCCGCGACGGCGCAGGCCCAGCACGTTGAGCCCGTAGATGCAGGCCCGGTTCCCCACGGTCTTCGAGAACGGCAACACGTCCTTGGTGATGACCGAGAAGCCGCCGATGAAGGAGTGGCAACCGACGCGGCAGAACTGGTGCACGCCGGAGTACGCCCCGACGGTGGCGTGATCGTCCACCAGCACGTGGCCCGCCAGGGTCGCGCCGTTGGCGAGAATGGTGGCGTTGCCGACGCGGCAATCGTGGGCCACGTGGGCATAGGCCATCAGCAGGTTGCCGTCGCCGAGCGCGGTGACGCCGCCGCCGCCCGCGGTGCCGAGGTGCACGGTCACCGCCTCGCGGATGGTGTTGTGGCGGCCGATCTGCAAGAACGTGCGCTCGCCCCGGTACTTCAGATCCTGGGGCACACGCCCGAGGGATGCGAAGGAAAAGACGTGGTTGCCTTCGCCCAGCTCGGTGTCGCCTTCGATGACCACGTGGGACTCGATCACACTGCCCGCGCCGATGCGGACGCGCGGGCCGATCACGCTGTAGGGGCCGATCCTCACGCCTTCGGCCAACTCCGCTCCGTGCGCCACCCGAGCGCTGGGGTCCACGCCCGCGCCGGCGCTCTCGCGCGTCTGGAGCAGCAGCTTCGCCTCGGCGACGCGTTGGGACCCGACGCGCACCTCGGCCGCGAAGCGGCACAAGGCGCCGCGGCGGTGGAGCAATTTCACGTCCAGCTGCAGGCAGTCGCCGGGCACCACGGGCCGCCGGAACTTCGCCTCGTCGATCCCCACCACCTGCACCTCCAGGCGGCTGGGATCCTCGGCCCCTTCCAGCATCCAGATCCCCGCCGCCTGGGCCAGGGCCTCCATCAGCAACACCCCGGGCATCACCGGCGCCCCGGGAAAATGTCCGGCGAAGAAGTCCTCGGAGCCGGTGACGGCCTTGACGGCCAGGATGCCCCGCCTCGGATCGTGCTCCAGCACGCGGTCCACCAGCACGAAGGGATACTGGCTGGGGATCTGGCGGATCAGGCGGCCGATGTCGATCATGGCTGCGGTCCCCGTGGCACGCCGCCCGGGAGACGGGCCGCGGCCCGGGCGGCGTGCTCCGGGCCACGACACGGTCAGGTCCGTTACGGCTGGGGCGTCGGGGCCGGCTCGGCGGCCTTCGCCGCCGACGCCGCGGGCCGACCGGCCTTCTCGGCCTCGTTCGTGCGGTTGATCACGTCCAGGGAGATGTCGGTCTCGCGGGACGACGCCACCACCACCCGGCTGTCGAGCAGGATGTCGATGCCGCGCTCCTTGACCACGGCCTCGATGTGCGGCCGGACCTTCACGCCGAACTCGTTCTCGAAGGCCTGGGCCTGCTGCTGGGCGCGCTCCCGCATGCGCTGGATCTCCGCCTGGCCGTCCTCCAGGAACGCCTGGCGGTCGCGCTGTTTCTTCTTCAGGTCGCCGCCTTTCTTCTCCAGCGCCTCCGGCGACATCACGCCGCCCTGCTTCTCCAGCTCCTCCTGGAGGGCCTTGATCGCGGCATCCTGCTTGTTGAGCTCGGCCTGCTTCTTCTGGCCTTCGGCATCGATCTCGTTCTTCAAGTCCTCGAGCCTCTTCGCGTAGCCCTTGCCCAGCAAGCTGTCCGCGTAGACCCGCTCCATGTTGACGACGGCCAGCTGCACGACCTTGTCGGACTTGGGCGCCGGGGGCGCGGCGGGTGCCGCAGCCTCCTGGGCCTGCGCCGCGACGCCGGCCACCAGGGCAAGGAACAACGGAACGAGGTGCGTCTTTCTCATGTCTTCTCCTTAGAACGTGGTGCCGACGGCGAACTTGAAGGTCGACTTCGGCTGGAAAGCATCACGCTGCGGATTGATGGCGTAGATCAGGCGGAAGGGCACGTTGATGACGGGCATGAAGAAGCGCAGCTCGGCCCCGGTCGAGGTCCGGAACTTGCGCAAGTCGATCCTCTCGTCCTCGAGGAACGCCTGGCCCGCGTCGTAGAAAAACAGGAAGCGCAGCGGGCCGAAGATGTCGAAGTAGTACTCGGCGTTGGCGACCAGGTACTTGTTGCCGCCCAGGGCGCGGTTGAAGGAGTCCACCGGCCCGACCGAGCGGATGTTGTAGCCCCGGATCTGCGTCTCGCCTCCCAGGAAAAACCGCTGGTAGTAGGGCAAGGTCCTGGTGTCGCCGAAGGCCGTGATGTAGGCCCCCTCCACGCGCAGGCCCAGGGCCGTCTTCCGGGTGTGGGGCACGTACACCACGCCTTCGATGGTGGGCCTCAGGTAGTCGACCGTGCCGCCCAGGGGACCCCCGGCCACCTGGGCGCTCAGGCTCAGCTTGCGGCCCGCGCGCGGCGTGAAGGGGCTGTCGGTGGTGTTGTGGATGAAGGACGGGGTCAAGCGGCTCTCGCGCCGGCTGGTCAGGGCTCCGAAGAAAAACGGATCGAAGGTGGGCTGCCCGGTGCCGGTGCCCGAGGACGACCCCGACAGCCCCGCGATCTTCACCACCTCGAAGCCGTAGTTGAGGAACACGCGGCTGAATCGACCCACCGGCATGCCGGTGGTGAGGCTGGCGCCCGTCCCCTCCTGCGTGTAGCCGACGAAGCTGCCGAAGCTCTCGTAGGTGATCTTGCGCTTGAAGACGTCGGCGCCGAGGGTGATCGGCCGGTCGAGGAAGTAGGGCTCCGTCAGGGAGAGCTGGTAGTTCTTGGTGCGCCTGCCGCTCTGGGCATAAACCGACAACGTCTCGCCCAGGCCCAGGAAGTTCGAGGTGGCGAAGGAGGCGTTGATGAAGGTCCCCTCCAGCCCCGACACGCCGCCGCCGAAGGTGAACTGGTTCCGGTTCTGCTCCTCGACCGCGAAGGTCAGGTCGAGGTGGTCGTCCTTGCCCGGGGAGGGCTGGATCTGCGGCGGCTGCTCCATGGGCTTGAAATAGCCGAGCTGGTTGATGCGGCGCAGGGTGAGCTTCAGGGCTTCGGTGTTGAAGACCTCGCTCTCGTTCAGGTAGATCTCGCGACGGATCACCTTGTCACGGGTGGTGTCGTTGCCGGTGAACCGGATCTTCCCGACGTAGTAACGCTTGTCCTCCTCCATGCTGAGGGTCAGGTCCACGGTCTTCTTCTCGGCGTCGGGCTTGCGCTTCGTGAAGCCGGTCATCTGGAAATAGCCCACCGAGCCGTAGATGTCCCGCAACTTGTCGTAGCCCTTCTTCAGCTTCGAGTCGTTGTAGACGTCGCCGGTCTCGAGCTTGAACAGGTTGCGGATCGCCTCTTCCTTGAAGACCGTGAGCCCCTCGAACTTCACCTCGCCCACCGTGTAGCGGTCACCCTCGGTGACCGGGATGTCCACGGTCAGCCACTTCACGGGCTTCTTCTTGAAGAACCCGGACTTGCCGTCGACGTAGCTCAGGCTGGGCTGGCCCACGCTGGCGGTGACGTGGCCGTGGTTCAGGTAGAAGTCCCGAAGGTTGTCCTGATCCTCCTCCCACCTGTCCTGGGTGAACTTGTTCTTGCCGTTGAGCCAGGTCCAGTTGAAGAAACGCGACTCCTTGATCTTCTTCAACGCGCCGCGCAGCTTGCCGTCGGAGAACACCTCGTTGCCGGTGAAGACGATGTTCTTGACCTTGGTCTTCGGTCCGTCGTCGATGACGAAGGACAGCTGCAGGCCCGCGGCGCCCACCGAGCGGGTCTCGTGTTTCACGGTGGCGAAGCTGAGCCCCTTCTCCTTGAGCTCCTGCAGGATCACCTCCTCCACCCGCTTGGCCTTCCCCGGGTCGTAGAAGGTGTCGATGCGGACCAGGGCGTCCTTCTCCTTGAGCTTGTCCTCGATGGTGCTGGTGGTCAGGGCCTTGCTGCCCCGGTAGTCCACGATCTGGATGCGCCGGCGCTCGCGCACCACGAAGGTGACGACTTTACCCGAGGCGCCGTCCCGCACGTCCAACAGCAGGTCGTCGAGGAAACCCGTGTCCCACAGCCGCCGGAAGTCCTCGCGCAGCCGGATCTCGTCGTAGCGGTCACCGGGTTTGGTGGAGACGTAGTACAGCAGGGTCTCGGTCTGGAGGTACTGGTTGCGCAACACGTCCACGCGCTCGACGCTCGGCGCCTCCGGCGCCGGCTCCTGGGCCAGGCCCGCCACCGGCATCAGCCCGGCGGCGGCCAGGGCCGCCGCCCCTGGGAACAGACGACCCCTCACGACGCCAGCGCTCCGCCGCGTCCGTCCTGCCAGTAGTAGAGCGCGCCGTCCAGCACGCCGATCTCGATGCGCCGGCCCGGCTGCACCTGACCCCGGATGAAGGCCTCGGACAGGGCGTCCTCGATGTAACGCTGGATCGCCCGGCGCAGCGGCCGCGCCCCGTAGGCCCGTTCCGGGATGGTCTTGCCCAGGATCCAGCCGACCCCCGCGTCCTGGATCCCGATCTCGAGGCCCTTGCGCTTGAGGTTCTCCGAGAGCTGCGCCACCAGCAGGCGCGTGATGCTGGCCAGGTCCTCCTCGCTCAAGGCCTCGAACACGATGATCTCGTCGATGCGGTTGATGAACTCGGGGTTGAAGGTGCGCTTGACCTCCCCCATCACCATTTCGCTGATCTCCTCGGCGGTCTGGCGGGCCTCGCCGGAGGTGAAGCCCATGCGCCCCTTCTTCTCGATGAAACGGGCCCCGATGTTCGAGGTCATGATCAGGATCGTGTTCTTGAAGTCGATGGTGTTGCCCAGGCCGTCGCTGAGGTGGCCGTCCTCGAAGACCTGCAGCAGCAGGTTGAACACGTCGGGGTGCGCCTTCTCGATCTCGTCGAGCAGCACCACCGAGTAGGGATTGCGCTTCACGCGTTCGGTGAGCTGGCCCCCCTCCTCGTGCCCGACGTAGCCGGGTGGCGAGCCGATCAGCTTGGAGACCGAGTGTTTCTCCATGTACTCGGACATGTCGAAGCGCACCAGGTTGCGCTCGGAGCCGAACAACAACGCGGCCAGGCTGCGCGCGACCTCGGTCTTGCCCACGCCGGTCGGCCCCAGGAAGATGAAGGAGCCCACGGGGCGATTCGGGTTCTTGAGCCCGGCCCTGGTGCGCCGGATCGCCCGGGCCACCGCGCTGATCGCCGCGGCCTGGGAGATCACGCGCCGGTGGAGCTCCTCCTCCAGACGCAGCAGCTTGGCCGACTCCTCCTCCTTGACCGCCGTGATTGGAATGCCGGTCCAACGCGACACGACCTCGTCCACATCCTCCTTGGCGACCTCGCGCACCAGGGCCGGGGCCAGGTCCCAGTGCTCGCGCACGATCTGCAGGTTCTCGCGCTGCGCAACCTCCTCGTCCCGGAAAAACCCGCCGCGCCCCTCGGGCTCGCTGCGGTCCACCACCACCCGGATCTTGCGGGAGAACTCCGGCACCTCCTCGACCTGGCTGTCGCGCAGCTTCACCCGGCTGCCGGCCTCGTCGAGCAGGTCGATGGCCTTGTCCGGCAGGAAGCGATCGGTGATGTAGCGGTTGGACTGGTAGACCGCCGCCTCCAGGGCCTCCTCCGTGTAGCCGACGTGGTGGAACTTCTCGTAGCGATCCTTGATCCCGCGCAGGATCTCGATCGTCTCCTCCTCCGTGGGGGCCGCCACCTTCACGGCCTGGAAGCGGCGCTCCAAGGAGCGGTCCTTCTCGATGTACTTCCGGTACTCGGCCGGGGTGGTGGCGCCGATGCACTGGATCTCGCCACGCGACAGAGCGGGCTTCAGGATGTTGGCCGCGTCGAGACTGCCCTCGGCCGAGCCCGCCCCCACCAGGGTGTGGAGCTCGTCGATGAAGATCACGATGTTCCGGCTCTCGGTCAGCTCGCGCATGATGGTCTTGAGCCGTTCCTCGAACTGGCCGCGGTACTTGGTGCCGGCCACGATCAGCGAGATGTCGAGGGCCAGGATACGTTTGTCCCCCAGGTACACGGGCACGTCGCCCTGCACGATCTTGTTCGCGAGGCCCTCCACCAGGGCGGTTTTGCCGACCCCGGGCTCGCCGATCAACACCGGGTTGTTGCGGGTCCGCCGGCACAACACCTGGATGATGCGCTGCAGCTCCTCTGCCCGGCCCACCAGGGGGTCGAGGGCACCACGGGTGGCGGCCTCGGTCAGGTCGCGGGAGAACTCCGAGAGCAACGGGGTCTCCTTGGCCTTGCCCACGTTGGCCTTCTCGTTCAGGAGCTGAACGATGTCCTCGCGTACCGTGGAGAGGCGCATGCCCTTGTCGGCCAGGAGCTGCGAGGCCACGCACTTCTCCTCGCGCATCAGGCCCAGCAGGATGTGTTCGGTGCCGATGTAGTTGTGGAGCATGCGCTCGGCCTCCTCCGATGCGTAGGAGAGCACACGCTTGCTTTCGGCCGAGAGCGGGATGTCCACCGACGTCGAGACCTTGTCCCGATACGGGGCCCGGCCCTCGATGTCCTTGCGCACCTGTTCCATGGAGAGGTGGCTCTTGCTGAACAGCCGGGAGGTCAGCCCCTTGCCCTCCCGGATCAGGCCCAGGAGCAGGTGCTCGGTCTCGATGGAGCTGCTGCCGAGCTGGCTCGCCTCGTAACGTGCGAAGAAAATCACCCGCCGCGCACGCTCGGTGTACCTTTCGAACATCCCGTTCCGATTCTAGCAGCTAACCCGGGGCCGGGGGCCTCAGCCGGCCCGCGTCGAGGCGCAGCGTTCGGTCACAACCCGCGGCAAGGCGATCGTTGTGTGTCGCCACGACCACGGTGAGCTTCATCTCAGTGTTGAGACGCCGGAGCAGCTCGTGGAGCCGGCGCCCCGTATCGGCGTCGAGGTTCCCGGTGGGCTCGTCGGCGAGCAGGATTCGGGGCGACGCCGCCAGGGCCCGGGCGACCGCTGCGCGTTGCTGTTCGCCGCCGGAGAGCGCGCCGGGGCGGTGCTGGAGCCGGCCGGCGAGCCCGAGCTCCTCGAGCAGGCTCCCGGCCCGGGCGAAGGCCTCTGCCTCGGGCCGGCGCGCGATCAGGAGCGGCATCGCCACGTTCTCGAGCGCCGAGAACTCGGGCAGCAGGTGGTGGAACTGGAACACGAAACCGATGGTGCGGTTGCGGAAGACGCGCAGCCGCGCCTCGTCCAGGGCGAACACGTCCTCCCCGGCCAAGGAGACGGCGCCGCTCTCGGGCCGGTCGAGCGTGCCCAGGACGTGCAGCAACGTGGACTTCCCCACGCCGGAGGCGCCGATGATCGCCAGCATCTCGCCGTCCTCGACCTCAAGCTCGAGGTCGTGGAGGACGGGCACGTACCCGGCGGCGGTCCGGTAGCCTTTCACGAGCCCGCTGGCCTTGAGCAACACATCAGCCACGCCGAACCACGCAGGCACGGAGACGCAGAGAAACAGGGAACACCGGGGCCCTCTGCGCCTCTGTGTCCCTGTGGTTTGCCGTTGCACTCATTCGTAACGGAGGGCTTCCGCGGGGTCGAGCCGCGCCGCGCCCCGGGCCGGGTGCAGCGTGGCCAGGAAGCAGGTGAGGAGCGCACCCAGGATCACGGTCGCCGCGTCGGCCGGGAGCAGCGCAAAGGGTACGTGGGAGATCTGGTACACGTCCTCGGGCACCCGGATCAGCTTCCAGTGGTCGAGGACCCGGCAGGCCGCCCAGCCCAACACGCCGCCGGTCGCGGTGCCGACGGCCCCGATCACGACGCCTTGCAGCATGAAGATGCCCGCGATCGCGTGTTTGCCCGCGCCCATCGAGACCAGGATCGCGATGTCCTTGTGTTTCTCCATGACCATCAGGATCAGGGTGGCGACGATGTTGAGCGCCGCCACGGCCACGATCAGGCCGATGGTGATCGCGATCGCCGTCTTCTCCAGCCACAGGGCGGAGAACAGGCTGTGGTTCATCTGGATCCAGTCGGTGCTGATGTAGCCGTCGCCGAGGGCCTCGAGCACGCCGTCGGCGACCTCCCGCACGGCGTACATGTCGTCCACCCGGACCTCGATCAGGCTGGCGCGCTCGCCCACGTCGAACAACCGCTGGGCCGATGCCAGGGGCAGGTAGGCCCACGCGGCGTCGAACTCGTAAAGACCGCTCCGGACCGTGCCCAGGACCCGGTAACGGGCCAGACGCGGAAGCACCCCCAGGGGCGAGAGCCGCCCCTGGGGCGCGGTGACGGTGACCACGTCGCCCGCACCGACGCCCAGCGTCGCGGCGAGGTCGCGCCCCAGCAGGATCGGGGCCAGGCCCTCGGCGGGCGCGACCAGCTCGTCGAGGGACGCCGCCTCGACTTGCTTCGCCAGCTCCGTCACCTGCTTCTCGTCGGCGGGCGCGATCCCCTTCAGCGTGGCGACCGCCGAGCCGCCCGCGCTCGACAACAGCCCCTTGCCGTACACGACGGGCGCGGCGCCCAGGACACGCGGCACCCGCCGCACCGCCTCCACGACCCGCTGGTAGTCCTGGATCGAGTCGGAGCGTGACTTGAACAGGCTCAGGTGCGCGGTCGCCCCGAGGATCCGGGACCGCACCTCGGTCTGCAGCCCGGTCATGAGCCCGAGGGCGATCAGCACGGCCATCACCCCCACCGCCACGCCGAGCATGGAGATCCCCGAGATCACCGAGATGAAGGCCTGCTTCCGCCGCGCGCTCAGGTAACGGAGCGCGACCCGGAGCTCAAACGGCACGGCAGCGAACCACAGAGGCGCAGAGACACGGAGTACGCACGGAGACCCTCACTCCTCTCTGTGCCTCTGTGTCTCTGTGGTTGTCCCGTCCCGGCCCGCTTCGGGGCGCATGTGCGGGAACAGGATCACGTCGCGGATCGTGCGGGATCCGGTGAGGAGCATGGCCAAGCGGTCGATGCCAAGGCCGCAGCCGCCGGTCGGGGGCATGCCGTGGCCCAGCGCGCGCACGTAGTCCTCGTCCATGACGTGGGCCTCCAGGTCGCCGGCCGCCCGCGCCGCGAGCTGGTCCAGGAAACGCTGGCGCTGGTCCAGGGCGTCGTTCAGCTCCGAGAAGCCGTTTGCGATCTCCATCCCCGCCACGAACAACTCGAAGCGGTCGGCCACCTGGTGGTCGTCGGCGCGGCGCTTGGACAGCGGCGAGATCTCCACCGGGTGGTCCACCACGAAGGTCGGGTCCCACAAGCCGGGCAGGGCGAAATCCTCGAAGAGCTGGGCGATCCGCTTGCCGTGCGACAGCCGCGTGTAGGCCGCCGCCTCCAGCCCGCGCCGGGCACAGGCGCTCCGGAACGACTCGCCGCCGAGGTAGCCCGTGAGCGCGGCCGGGTCGCCCAGGCTGCGCGGCTCGAGGCCGTGGCCCGAATCCCCGGCCAGGGCCGCGACGATCGCGTCCACCATCCGGACCCGGGGGAAGGGGGTCTGGAAGGACAGCGGCCGACCCCCGAAGCTGGCCGGCGCCTCACCCAGCACCCGCCGCGCCGCCGAGGCCACCAGCGCCTCGGTCAGGTCCATGACGTCCCGGCAATCGAAATACGCGGTGTAGAACTCGAGCATGCTGAACTCGGGGTTGTGCTGGGCGTCGATGCCCTCGTTGCGGAAGTTGCGGTTGATCTCGTAGACGCGCTCCAGGCCACCCACGGTGAGGCGCTTCAGGTACAGCTCCGGGGCGACGCGCAGGTAGAGGTCCATGCCCAGGGCATTGTGGTGGGTCACGAAGGGGCGGGCCAGGGCCCCGCCCGGGATGGGCTGCATCATCGGCGTCTCGACCTCGACGTAGCCGTGGGCGTCCATGAAGCGCCGGATCTCCGCCACCATGGCGCCGCGTTTCAGGAACGTGGCCCGCACCTCGGGATTGGCCATCAGGTCGAGGTAACGCTGGCGGTAACGCGTCTCGACGTCCTCGAGGCCGTGCCACTTCTCGGGAGGCGGCAGGAGCGCCTTGGCGAGGAACGTCAGCTCGTCGACCTGGACGCTGAGCTCGCCCAGGCGCGTGCGCATCACGCGCCCCGCGGCGCCCACGAAGTCGCCGAGGTCCACCAGGTCCAGGACCTTGTAGCCATGCTCGCCGACGTCGTTCCTGCGCACGTAGATCTGGAGCCTCGACTCGCCGTCGCCCAGGGTGGCGAAGCTGGCCTTGCCCATCGGCCGCTTCAGCAACACGCGGCCCGCGATCCGCACCCGGGCGCCCTCGGCCTCCAGCTCCTCGGCGCTCCTGCCGGCCCAGGTCACGGCGACCTGGGCCAGGCTGTGGCTGCGCTCGTAACGCGTCGGGTAGGGCTCCACGCCCAGCGCCCGCAGCGCCTCCAGCTTCTGCAGCCGGTGCGCCGACTCCTCGGGCCAGCCCGGGACGGGCGCCTCAAGCTCGTCCGACACGTTCCCCCTCCCGCACGTGGCGCTTGATCGCGTCCAACACGCCGTTGACGAAGGCGGTGGAGTCGGCCTCCCCGAAGCGACGCGCCATCTCCACGGCCTCGTCGATCACCACCGCCGCGGGCGTGCCCGCGTCGTGGATCAGCTCGAAGGTCCCGAGCCGGATGATGTTGCGGTCCACGGCTGCGATGCGGTCGAAACGCCAGTTTTTCGACACCCGCACGATCTCGGCGTCGATCCGCCCGAGGTCGGCCTGGGCCCCGCGCGCCAGCCGGTCCGCCAGCACCCGCGTGAGCGCGGTCGTGCTCCGCACCCTCCAGTAGGATTCGACGACGTCGTCCATGGCCTGCCGCGTCATGTCCCACTGGTAGAGCATCTGGAACGCGCACTCCCGCGCCTTGGTTCGCCTACCCATGCCGCAACCCCGGGAGCGCCAACCACCGCGGCGCGGGGACACCGAACACGGCGCTGCTACGCACGCCGCCGCCCGCTCACCCCGGAGACTCGTCGCCCTGTGCGCCCCGGTGTGTCGCTGGAGGTCTGGTCCAGGCCGCGCAGCGTGCAGGCCATGGCGACCGCCGCCCGCGCGGCCTCCGCCCCCTTGTTGTCGGGGCCGGGGCGCGAGCGTTCGAGCGCCTGCTGCTCCCTCGCGACGGTCAACACACCGAAGGCCACGGGCACGCCGGTGTCCAAGGCGGCGCGTTGCAGGCCCGAGGCCGCAACGCGGGCCACGTGCTCGTAGTGGTCCGTGCCGCCCCGGATCACCGCTCCCAGGGCGACGATGGCGTCGAAGCGGCCCGAAACGCCGGCCGCCTTCGCCGCCAGTGGCAACTCGAAGGCGCCGGGAACCTCCAGGACCTCGACTCGCGCCACGCCCATCTCCGTCAGCGCAGCCTCGGCGCCGGCCAGGAGCCCGTCCACCACGCGCGGGTTGAAACGGGCCCGGAGGACGGCCACGCGCAGGCCGCGCCCGTCGGGGCGTTGCTCCGGCGCCTGCTTCATCGCGCCCGGGGGCTCACTTCCCCTGGAACCGCGGAGGCCGCTTCTCGAGGAACGCCTGGGTCCCCTCGCGCATGTCCTCGGTCGAGCACAACAACCCGAACAACGTCGCCTCCAGGTACTGCGCCTGGTCCAGGGGCATCTCGAGCCCGGCATTCACGGCCTCGATGCTGAAACGCAGGGAGACCGGGGCGTTGGCGATCATCTTCCTCAGCAGCGCCTCGGCCTCGGCCAGCAACGTGGCCTTGGGGAAGACCTTGTTCACGAGGCCGATCCGATGGGCCTCGCCGGCGTCGACGGGCTCACCACTCAACAGCAGCTCCAGGGCGCGGCCCTTGCCGACGATCCGCGACAGGCGCTGGGTTCCCGCGTAGCCGCACATCAGGCCCAACTTCACCTCGGGCGTCCCGAGGCGCGCGTTCTCCGACGCCACCCGCAGGTGGCAGGCCAGGGCCAGCTCGCAGCCCCCGCCGAGGGCGAAGCCGTTCACGGCCGCGATCACCGGCTTGCCCAGGTTCTCGATGCGGTCGAGCACCTTCTGGCCGCGAATCGATTTCTCCTTCCCGGCCACCGGGCTCTGCTTCGACAACTCCCCGATGTCGGCGCCGGCCACGAAGGCCTTCTCACCGGCGCCGGTCAGGATGACGCCGCGCACCTCGGCGTCGGAGCCCAGAGCCGCAAAGGCGGCGTCGAGCTCTCCCATCACGCTCTCGTTCAACGCGTTCAGCTTGTCGGGCCGGTTGATGGTGACCACGGCCACCCCGTCCCGCTTCTCCACGATCAAGTGGTCGTAAGCCATGTCTCCGCTCTCCGGGCCTCGTTGCCCCCGTGGTTCGGCGAACCCGTCAGACCAGCCCCGCCAGGGGCTTGGGTGGATCGACCGAGTAGTCGTAGAAGCCCCTGCCGCTCTTGCGGCCGTAAAGACCGGCCTGGACCATCCGCTTCAGCAGCGGGGGCGGCGCGAAACGCCGCTCGCGGAACTCGTCGAACATGATGTTCGCAATCGAGTAGGTCGTGTCGTTGCCGACGAAGTCCAGCAGCGTCAGCGGTCCCATCGGGTAGCCGCAGCCGAGCTGCATGCCACGGTCGATGTCCTCGATGGAGCCCACGCCCTCCTCGAGGGCGCGGATCGCGTCGAGCAGGTACGGCACCAGCAGCCGGTTCACGATGAAGCCGGTCTTGTCGCTGGCCCGGATCGGGATCTTGCCCAGGCTCTTCGCGAAGCTGTAGGCCTGCTCGAAGGCCGCGGCCGAGGTCAGGGGCGAGCGCACCACCTCCACCAGCTTCATGAGCGGCACCGGGTTGAAGAAATGCAGGCCCACGAACCGGTCGGCGCGTTTCGTGAGGGCCGCCAGCTCCGTGATCGAGAGCGAGGAGGTGTTGGAGGCGAACACCGTCTGGGAGGGACAGGCAGAGTCGAGCTCCCGGTAGACCTCGCGCTTGAGAGCGAGGTCCTCCACCACCGCCTCGATCACGATCTCGCAGGCCGCCAGCTCCGCGAGCTGCGTCGTGCCGCGCAGCCGGCCGGCCACCTCGGCCTTCTTCTCGGGCAGGAGCTTGCCCTTCTCGACGCCCTTCTGCAGGAAGGCCTCGATCCGGCCCAGGCCCTTTTTCAAAAGCGAGTCCGACAGCTCGCGGACGATCACCGTATAACCCGCCTCGGCCGCGACCTGGGCGATCCCCGAACCCATGAGCCCGCAGCCGACCACGCCGACAGTCTGGATGGCCATCTACCCCTCGCGCTCGATGATCATGGCGATGCCCTGGCCGCCACCGATGCAGGCCGTGGCCAGCCCGTAACGCGCCCTCCTCCGGCGCAACTCCAGGAGCAGGGTGAGGAGAAGCCGGGTGCCGGTGGCGCCCAGCGGGTGGCCGAGGGCGATCGCGCCGCCGTTGACGTTGGTTGTCTCCCTGTCGAGGCCCAGCTCCTTCTCGACCGCCAGGTACTGCCCGGCGAAGGCCTCGTTGACCTCGACCAGCTCGATCTCGGACAACTTCAGCCCGGCGGCGGCCAGGGCCTTCTCCGACGCGGGCACGGGGCCGATGCCCATGATCTCGGGCGGCACACCGGCGACGCCCCACGAGACGATGCGACCCAGCGGCTCGAGGCCTCGCGCTTGGGCCGTGTCCCGGCCGGCGACGACCAGCGCCGCGGCCCCGTCCACGATCCCGCTGGCGTTGCCGGCCGTCACGAAGCCGTCCGGGCCGAAGGCCGGCTTGAGCGCCGCCAGCCCGGCGAGGGTCGTCTCGGGGCGCAGGTGATCGTCCTCCTCGACACGCACGGTCTTGCGACCGGCCGGAGCGTCGACCGGCACGATCTCGTCCCTGAACACGCCCCGCTCCCGGGCCGACGCCGCAGCCCTCTGGCTGCGCAGCGCGTAGGCGTCCATCGCCTCGCGGCTGATGCCGTGGCGGCGCGCCAGGTTGTCCGAGGTCTGGGCCATGTACAGGCCACACCGGGTGTCGAGCAGCGCCACCATCAACGAGTCCTCGAGCTTGCCCTGGCCGAGCCCGAAACCGGCGCGCGCCCCACGCAACACGTGGGGCGCCTGCGTCATGTTCTCCATGCCGCCCGCCAGGGCCAGCCCGGCCTCGCCCAGCCGGATCATCTGCGCCGCGCTGACGACCGACTGGATGCCCGAACCACACAGTCGGTTGACGGTGAGGGCCGGGGTCTCGACGGGAACACCCGCCTTCAGGCCCACGTGGCGCGCGCCATAGATGGCGTCGCCCGAGGTCTGGAGCGCGTTGCCCATCACCACGTGGTCCACCCACTCGGGTTTCACCGCGGCACGCTCGAGGGCGGCCCGTGCGGCCAGGCCTCCCAGCTCCAGCGCCGACAGGTCCTTGAAATCGCCCACGTACTCGCGCATGGGCGTGCGCGCCCCGCCCAGTATGACGACGTCCTGGCTCATCTTCTTTGATGGACTCCGCCGTGGCCCGCCCGTCGGGCCCCGCAAGGACCCGCGATTATACCTTCCGCGTCTTGACTCGGCCAGAACGCGGGCGGTACGCTGCGGGCGGTCCTCGATGCGGCGCTCCCTCCTGCGAGTCCTGCTTCCGACGCTGCCGCTCCTGATCGGCTGCAACCCGCAGTATCCGAACCCTTTCGAGGACGCGACCCAGACGCCCACCGTCCCACCCCCGCCCGGTACGGCGCTGGTCTTCACCTCCGACGCCTGGGCCACGGCGCCGGGTCGCGGACGGGAGCTGATGGCGGTGGCCCTCGACGGCGGCGGCCTGACCCGGCTCACCTTCTGCGACGACGGCGCGAGCCGCCTGTGCGACACCGGGGAGGCGGCCCTGGCCCCGGACCAGCTCCGGGCCGCCGTGCGGCGCGCCCTGGACACGAACGGCGATGGCCGTGTCGCCGACCCCGGCGACGATGCCTCGCTCGTGTACGTCGACCTGTCGCGGCAGGGGGAGGCGGAGCTCTTGGCCGCCAGCGCGCGTGTCAGCGGTGTCGACTGGTCTCCGGCCGCCGACCTGCTCGTCTACAGCGCCAACGGCGGCGGCGGCGAGGACCTGTTCCGCACCAACCCGCAGCGACCAACCGCCGACAACGCCCAGGGCACGGTGAACCTGTCGTGTCCCGGCGTCGGCACCACGCCGGGCTCCTGCGACGCCTCCGTGGCGGAACGTCGCGGACGCATCGACGACACGGGCAGCATCGCCGCCTTCGAGCGCACGGTCGGCGACGGCCCGACGGAGGTGTGGATCTTCCAGACCACGGTCCAGCAGTTCCGCATCACCGCGGCGCCACTGGGAGGCGCGCCGCTCGCGGGTTCCCCCTACCGCGAGGGGTCCGACGCGGACCCCGACTTCTCCCCCGATGGCCGCTCCGTGGTGTTCCGGCACCTGGCGAGCGTGCAGGGCCGCGGCTCCTGGGAGATCCGCCAGGCGGCGGTCAACGGCACCAGCCTTGCGACCCTGGTTTCAGGCGCGGCCTGGCGTGGCGCGCCCGACTGGGGCCAGGACGGCATCGTGTTTCCGGAGTCGGACGCCGCGAGCACCCGCCTGGTCCTGATCCAGCCCGACGGCTCGGGCCGTCGGGAGCTGGTGAGCTTTCCCGCCGGCTACCGCATCGACAACCCGCGCTGGCTGCGGACTCGATAACGTCAAGCCGTCCGGAACATCCCGGCCCGGTAGCCGACGATCCTGCCCACCACCGCGGAGGCCGCGACGCTCAGCGGCGACGCGAGGTAGAGCCGGCCGGGGCCGGAGCGGTTCTGGTAATTGCGGTTGATGGCCGAGACCGTGACCTGGTCCTTGCTGGAGGACACGCCGGGCCCGCAGCCGATGCAGGCGCCGCAGCCCGGCGCAATCACCCGCACGCCGGTCTTCTCGAAGACCTCCAGATAGCCCCTCTCCCGCGCGTACCTCGCGACACTCTCGGATCCGAACTGGATGTAGAACTCGACGCCGTCCTTGACCCTCCGCCCGGCATCCAGGGCTTCGCGCATGACGCGCGCGTACATGTCGAGGTCGTCTTCCTTCCCTGCCGTGCAGGAGCCGCCGTAGGCGATGTCGATGCTCACCTCGCCGATCTCGGCGATGCTGGCGCCGTTCGTGGGGTCCGACGGGACCCCGCGAGCCGGATCACCCGGCGTCGCCACCATGGCCTCGATCGCGGCCAGGTCGATGGCGTGGACGCCGCCGGCGTACTCGGCGCCGGGGTCGGGTGCGACGCACTTCGAGCCCAGGGCCTCCCTGGACACGCCCGGCCGCCGCGCCGCGATCCACTCCAGCATGGCCGGGTCGGCCTCCACCACGCCGGCCTTGGCCGAGCACTCGGTCGCCATGTTCGCGAGGGTGGCGCGCTCGTCGGGGCTCAGCGCCGCGAGCCCCGGCCCGCCGAACTCCATGACACGGTCCAGGGTGTCCTGGCGCCGTGCGTGGTGGGCGAGGATATACAGCATCACGTCCTTGGCCGTCACCCCCGGGCGCAACGCCCCCCGCAACTCGAAGCGAATCGCCTCCGGGACCTCGACGAAGGTGAAGCCCGAATGGACCAGGGCCGCGTATTCGGTCGCGCCCACGCCGTAGGCCAGGCAGTTCAGCGAGCCGCCCATGCAGGTATGGCTGTCGGTGGCCTGGATGAAGTCCCCCGGCTCGATGATGAGTTCCCGGGCCACGCTATGGCAGATGCCCGGCGAGACGCCGTCGCGCGCCGAGTAGTCCTGCACCCCCGTGTGCTGCTGGAAACGACGCTGCATGTCGCGGAGGAGCTGGATCTTCTCCGCGAAGGGCGCCATCCGCGGCACGCCATCGGCGTAGATCAGGTGGTCCTCGAAGACGGCGAACTTGCGCGGGTCCTTGAGCCGGTAGTCCGTGCCGTGCTCCTGCTGCAGGAAGTGGTGCACCTGGGCGCTCGTGAACTCGTGGGAGTAGCCCCCGTCGACGCGCACGCACAACGCGTCCCCGGGTTTCACGAACGCCTGCTGTGGCGCGTCGACCAGGTGGCGGGCCAGGATCTTCTCCGCGATGTTCATCGCGCGCCGCGGCGTGGCCGGCGCCTCCAGCTTCAGCTCACCGCGGGCGTAGGCCTTGGTGAAGGGGAACAACCCGCCGTGCTCGATCACCCTCTGGGTGATGGGGTCCCAGCCCTGCTGGAACTCGGCCAGCGGGATGTCCTCCCCGCCCTGCAGGCGGAGCAGCTTGGCGTGATCACCCATCAACACGCCCTGGGCGATGTTGTTGCGCGCGTGGATCGGCGCGAAGGAGGCGGCGATCGCGATCCGGATCCCCGACCACTTCTCGGCCTGCACCGCGGTCTCGCGTGACGAGCCGACGCCCTTGCGGTAGCCGGAGACCACCACCTCGAAATTGCCGGCCAAAAGCGCGCCCTCGGGGAACAGCCGCTCGCCGCCCACCGTGATCCCCGCGTAGGCGTTGCGAGCCAGGTCCTCGGGTCGGTAGTCGAAGCAGGCCCAGGCCGGCGTCATGGCGTCGGTGTTGACGTCGTCCAGGAGCTCCTCGACCCGGAGCTCCCGCATCTTCAGATCCAGCTGGCCCCGGAGTTGACGCCGGATCAGCTCCGGATCCTTGGTCAGGAACAGGACACGTTTGCCCGGGGTCAGGGCGACCCTTCGACCCATGCAGCTCTACGCTATCGCAAGCAGGCGGCGATCGTCTCGCCGGCCTCGCGGGTCCCCAGGGTGCCGCCGATGTCGGCGGTGGCCCGCCGGTGGTCCACGGCCCAGCCCACGGCGGTCTCGATGCGACGCGCCTCCTCGCTCCAGCCGCAGTGTTCCAGCAGCAACGCCGCGCTCAGGATGGCGCCCATCGGGTTGGCCAGGTTCCGGCCGGCCAGATCCGGAGAGGAGCCGTGAACCGGCTCGAAGAGCGAGAGGCGGCCCGGATGGATGTTGCCCGAGGCCGCCATGCCCAAGCCACCCTGGAGCCCGGCAGCCAGGTCGGTGACGATGTCCCCGAACATGTTGGAGGTGACGATGACCTGGAACTGGCGCGGGTCGCGCACCAGCTGCAGGCACAGGTTGTCCACGTACAGGTGGCGCGTCAGGATGCCGGGGTACTCGGCGGCCACCGACTTGAACACGCGTTGCCAGAGATCGTGGGCGTGCACCAGGACGTTCGACTTGTCCGCCATCACGACCTCGCTGCGGCCGCTGCGACGCGCGAACTCGAAGGCGTGACGGATGATCCGCTCCACACCCTTGCGGGTGTTGAGGTCGATCTCGGTGGCGACCTCGTCGTGGGTGTCCTTCTTGAAGTTGCCACCCATCATCACGTACAGGCCCTCGGTGTTCTCACGCAACACCACGAAGTCCACGTCGGCCGGCCCGCGCTCCTTGAGCGGGCACAGCCGCTCGTGTAACAGCCGGATCGGGCGGTAGTTCACGAACAGATCCAGCCTGGAGCGCAGCCCCAGCAGGATCTCCGCCGCGTGACGGTTGTCGGCCACGCGCGGGTCGCCCATCGCCCCCAGCAGGATCGCGTCGAACCCGTCCTGCAGCATCCCCACGGCCCCCTCGGGCAGTGTCTCCCCGGTCTTCAGGTAATGCTCGGCGCCCCACTCGAAATGGGTCAGCACGATTTTCCTGTCGGCGGCCTCGGCCACCGCCTGCAGTGCCTTGGTGGCCTCGCGGATCACCTCGACGCCGATGCCGTCGCCGGGCACCACAGCGATGCGCAGGCTCAAGTCTCCCTCCGCTCCACGGGTCCGCCCCGCAGGCTCACGGCCAGCGCCGCCAGAGCGCAGCCGGCGAAGTCTTCAACACGTCCAAGCCTCCGGCGTCGCGACCCGGAACGAAGGACTGGTGGATCTCGTCGCCGACTCCGTAGGCGGTGCCGATCGCCACCGCAGCCAGCGCCTGGAAGGGCGGCAGCGGCCGGTCGAGGCCACCCGCCAGCGCACGACACAGCAGCAGGCCCAGCACGAAGTAGGTCGCGCCGTGTGTGATCCAGTCCGGCACGCGCCCGATCCGGCCCGTGTCCGACTGAGCGGACGCCACGAAGATCAGCGCCATCCAGGCCACCACCGGCGCCCAGAGCGGCAGCGCCTTCGGCACCTAGCTCGGCAGCGGGGCCATGAGCCAGCCCAGCACCACGACGGACAACACGAAACCCAGGAACAGCCGCGTCCCGAAACGCCGCTGACTGGCCGGATCGTCACGAAGCAGCGCCGCGAACACCGCCGAGACCAGGCCCGAGAAGACCAGCAAGGACAACAGGTGGCTCGCCATCACGGCCTTCGACCCAGCGCCACGTCCATCGCGTCGAGCGCCACCAGCACGTTCAGCAGCCCTCCGGTCGCCGTAAAGGTCACGCCGTAGTCGAAACCGGCGGCCCGCACGTCTCCGGCCGCGAAGCCCAGGGCCCGGGCCGCGAGATAGGGCAGGCCGATCGCGATCTGCCCCAGCTCGATGATCAGCGCCAGCGGGTCGTCGAGGCCGATGTGCAGGGCCAGTCGGGCGTCCATCGCCACGCCCCCTCCGAAGAGGGCCAGCAGCGCGCTGCAGAAGAAGACGCCGCGCCGCCAGCGCCCCGCCACCACGTGCCCGGCACCGGGGAGCAGCAATCCCAGGGACAAGGCCGCCGCCGCCCACGGCCGTCCGAGCGCCTGGTCCGCCTTCTCCGGCTGTGTGGCCTCACTTCCCATGGCGTGCCGCCCCGCAGGGACGAAGCCGCGATCGTAACACAGCAGCATCCACTCGCCGGACCCTGCTAAGATCGGAGTTGATGTCGCCCCAGACGCTGCAGGCCGCGGTCCTTCTCTGCACGTCGCTCGTCGCGGGCCCGGCGGCCGGGCTCGAGTTGCTGCCGGTCTCCGAGGTCCGGCCCGGGATGACAGGCGTCGGTCGCACGGTCTTCGAAGGCACGCGTATCGACGAGTTCCGCGTCGAGGTGCTGGGTGTCCTCGAGAACGTCCTCGGGCCTGGCGGCAGCATGATCCTGGCGAGGCTGGAGGGCGGCCCGCTCGAGAAGACCGGCGTGATCGCCGGCATGAGCGGCAGCCCGGTGTTCATCGACGGCAAGCTGATCGGCGCGGTGGCCTACAGCTTCCCCTTCGCCAAGGAGACGATCGGCGGCATCACGCCCTTCGCGGAGATGGTGGCCGCCACCGCCAACACCGCGCCGCGAGCCGCCTCCGCACGGTTCAACCTCCGCAGCGGGCGCGGGAGCCCCGCTTTTCCGCTGGACCGCGACGCCCTCGTCGCCGCGCTCAAGCGGCCGCTACCCTCGGTGGTGGCCGAACCCGGCGCGCTGCGCGGCGCGCTGCCGCCCGGCCTGGCGGGCGCCTCGCTGCAGCCCATCGCGATGCCCCTCAGTTTCTCGGGTTTCGACGCCTCGGTTTTCGACTGGGCCCGCTCGTTGTTCGCCGGACAGGGCTTCACCCCCGTGAGCGGCGCCTCGCGAGGCCAGCCGCCGGGCGCGTCGACCCCGTCCCTGGAGCCCGGCTCGGCGGTGGGCGTCTCGCTGGTGGACGGCGACTTCGACCTCTCCGCCACGGGCACGGTCACGGCCGTCGACGGAGACCGCGTCTACGCCTTCGGACACCCGTTTTTCAACCTGGGTCCCACCCAGTTCCCGCTCCGGACCGCCTGGGTCTACTCCGTGTTCCCGAGCCTGTATTCGTCGTTCAAGATCACGGCGCCCATGGACGTGGTCGGCACCATGGACCAGGATCGCGCCACCGCCATCGCCGGCCGGCTGGGCGCTCCGCCGCGGATGATCCCGGTGCGCGTGAGCCTCAACACCAGCCGGGGACAGGAGCGCCGCTTCGCCTTCCGGGTGGTTGAGGACGAGTTGCTGTCGCCGGCGCTGGCCTTCATCTCGTTGCTGTCCGCCCTCCAGGGGAGCGAGCGCCAGTACGGCACCGCCACCATCAAGGTCAGCGCGCGGCTGGCGCTGGCGGGCGGCCGCGAGGTGCGGGTCGAGGACCTCTTCGCCCAGGACCAGCCCGCCTTGCAGGCCTCGGCGCTGGTGGCGGCGCCGCTCGCATACCTGATGGGCAACGATTTCGAGCGCGTCAGCGTCGAGGGCCTGAGCGTCGAGGTCCGTTCCCAGGAGATCGTGCAGACCGCGACGCTGCAACGCGCCTGGATCGAGCGCGCGGGTCCGATCCGGCCGGGCGCCACGGTGCCCCTCAGGATCCTGCTGCGCACCTACCGCGGCGAGACCCGGACCGAGACGATGCCGATCCAGGTGCCTCAAAACGCCGCTGAGGGCTCCTACACCCTGATCGTGTCCGACGCCCAGACCCTCACCAGCCTCGAACAACGCGAGATGCGCCAACCCTTCGTGCCACGCGACCTCGACCAGCTGGTGAGGGCCATCAACGGCCTGCGCCGCAACAACCATCTCTACGCCCGGCTGATGCGCCCCGAGTCCGGCGCGATCGTCAGCGGCGAGTACATGCAGTCCCTGCCGCCCTCGGTGCTCTCCGTCCTGGGCAGCGGCGAGGCGGGCGTGGTGCCCATACGCACGGCCTCGATCTGGGACTACGACCTGCCCACCACCTACGCGCTCACGGGCTCCCGCTTCCTGACCCTCAACGTCGAGCGGTGAGCGAGGCGAAGGCCGCTCCAGGAGGTTCGATGCTCCGACGTGTGTCCGGCCTGGCCCTGGTCCTCGCCGCCATTCCGATCCTGGCGGCGCAGCCACAGTTCTTGCGCCTGGAGGGCGCCAAGGACTTCCTGGACGGCGACACGGAGGGGATCTCGGTGGACTCCGAAGGCCGCGTGCGCCTGGCGCCCGTGTCGCGCACCCTCCACGACACGGAGTCGCCCTTCGTGTGGTGCCTGGCGCAAGACGCGAAGGGCGCGGTCTTCGCCGGCACGGGGAACGAGGGCAAGGTGTTCCGGCTCGACAAGGACGGCAAGGCCAGCCTCGCCTTCGACGCGCCGGAGTTGGAGGTCCACGCCCTCGCGCTGGGACCGGACGGCCGGCTCTTCGTCGGCAGCTCTCCCGACGGCAAGGTGTACGCGGTCGACGCGGCCGGCCTGGGTCTTCCCTTCTTCGATCCGGCGGAGCGCTACATCTGGGCGCTGAGCTTCGACCGCTCCGGCAACCTGCTGGTCGCGACGGGCGCCGAGGGCAAGGTGTATCGGGTCGACCCCAAGGGCCAGGCCACGGTCTTGCTCTCCGCCTCGGACACCCACGTCACCTCGATGGCTCTGGACGCGCGGGGCGACCTGTTCGCCGGCAGCGCGCCGGGGGGAATCCTGTACCGTGTCGACGCGACCGGCAGGGTCTTCGTGCTCCACGACTCGGCCTACCGTGAGATCAAGGCGCTCGACCTGGGACCCGACGGCAGCCTGTACGCCCTCGCCGTGGACGGAAAGGGGCCCGACGAGCCGCGCCCCGGCCCGGCCCCTCCGCCGATGCCCGCCCCCTCCCCGACTCCGGCGACGCCGCCGGTGCCGGAGGTGACGGTCACCGAGACCTTCGTTTTTCCACCCCCGGCGCCGACGCCGTCGCCGCGCAGCGACACCCGCGCGCCAGGCGCCCGGGGCGCCTTGTTGCGTCTGTGGCCCACCGGGGAGGTGGAGACGTTGTGGTCCTCACCCGAGGAGCTGCCCCACAGCTTGCTACGCGCCGACGAAGGCATCCTGGTGGGCACGGGCAACAAGGGCAAGTTGTACCGCCTGCGCGAGGACCGCACCTGGACCATGGTCTCGGCTTTCGCGGCCGAACAGGTCACCGCGTTGCTGCGCTCCACGGATGGCTTCGTCCTGGCCACCTCCAACCCGGGCAAGTTGCTCTCCCTCGGCTCCAAGCCAGGCCCCTCGGGCACCTTCACCTCGAAGGTCAAGGACACCGAGACCGTGTCCACCTGGGGCCGGATCCGCTGGGAGGCGGAGGCGCCGCCGGGCACCCAGCTCGAGATCCAGACGCGGGCCGGCAACCTCGCGACGCCCGACGGCACTTGGTCCGATTGGTCTGACGCCTACACGTCGAAGGACGGGGATCCGATCCGGGGGGAGCGCGCGCGTTACCTCCAGGTCCGGGCCGTGCTGAAGGGCAAGGACGGCGCCTCGCCGGTCGTGGACTCCATCAGCGCGGCGTACCTCCAGCGCAACCTGCGGCCGCAGCTGCAGACGATCACGGTGCATCCGCCCGGAGAGATCTTCCAGAAGCCGATCTCGGTCACCGGAGAGATGGAGATCCTGGGCCTCGAGCCCGGCGAGGGGCCCGAGACGCGCCCGGGCGCGCCGGTGCCACGCTCACCCCTGCTGGCCCAGCCCACCGCCTACAGCCGCAGGCTCTACCAGCGTGGCCTGCAGACCTTCTCCTGGAAGGCGGAGGACCCCAACGGGGACAACCTGGTGTTCGACGTCCAGTACCGCGCCGTGGGCGACACCAAGCTGCGCAGCCTTCGCAAGGGCACCACCGACAGCGTGCTCGCCTGGGACACGTCCACGGTTCCGAACGGGCGTTACGTGATCAGGGTGCTGGCCCGCGACACGCCGGGCAATCCCGAGCCGCTGGCGCTGACCGGCGAGAAGGAGAGCACACCCTTCGACGTGGACAACACGCCTCCGCTCGTGAACGTACGTCTGCAGGGCGCCCGGGTGCAGGCCTCGGTCGAGGACGACTGGAGCCTGATCAGGAAGGCGGAGTACTCCGTGGACGGGGGCCGCTGGCAAGAGGTCCATCCCGTGGACGGAATCAACGACGCGCGGCAGGAGAGCTACGAGATCAGCCCCGGCCCCTTCAGCGAGCCCGGCCCGCACCTGGTGGTGGTACGCGCCACCGACCTGCTGGGCAACGTAGCCTCGGCCCGTGTGGAGTTGAAGTAGGCCTGCGCGTCCTGGTGGCCCGGGCGGGGGCGTTGGGGGACCTGCTGCTGCTGCGGCCCACACTCTGGGCGTTGCGGGCGGCGCGGCACGACGCCACGCTGCTGGCCCCGGCGGCCCCGGCCCGGTCGTTATGCGGCGAGGTCGCGGCCCTCCTCGACTGGGACCAGCCGGATTTGGTGTCGCTGCATGCCGGCTCGGGGCCCCTGCCCGAGCCCCTTCACGATTTCCACGCCGGTCTCCTGTTCTCGCGCTCCCAGGCCCTGGCCGCTCGCCTGGGAACCGTGATCCCTCGCGTGGTGGTTCGCGACCCGCGCCCGGGGGCCGGCCACGCAGCAGCGTGGTACGCCGGCGCTCTCGAAGAGATCGGCGTGACGCCGCAGGACGGCGTGCCCCCGCTCGTCGTGAGCCCCGAGCAGCGGCGGGCCGCCCAGGAGCTGACGGCGCAGCTGCCCGGAGGCTTTCTCGCCCTTCACCCCGGCAGCGGCTCGCCGTCCAAGAACTGGCCAGCGGAGCGTTTCGCTGCGCTCGCGGAGATCCTGGCGCCCGGGACGCGGTTCCTGGTCGTGCACGGCCCCTCGGACGACGCCGCGGTGTCGCGCGTTCTGGCCTTGGCGCCGCGGGGCCTGGCGGTCCGTGACCTGCCGCTCTCCGTACTCGGCGCCGTGCTGGCGAGGGCCGGCCTCTTCGTCGGCAACGACTCGGGCGTCAGCCACCTGGCCGCCGCCTCCGCCGCTCCCGCGCTGGTGTTGTTCGGCCCCACGGATCCGGCCCTTTGGGCGCCGGTCGGCGCCCGCGTGTTGCGCGCCCCCGGCAACGACCTGGCGGGCCTGAGCGTGGCCGAGGTCGCCGCGGCGGCCTACGTCTTCGGTGCGCGGACGTCCAGCCGGCTGATCAGCCGGTAGACCCTCGCCGCCACGGGCCGGCCCTTGTAACGTGCCGGCTCGAAACGTTCCCGCCGCAGCGCGTTGATCAGCGGAGCCGCGTCGGCGATCCGGCCGTCCAGCAGCGTCACCTCGCCGACGCGGCCGTCCTGGAGCACCCGCGTCTCGAAAAACAGCGAGTCCTCGTGGGGCGGCACGAAATCGTCGGCCAAGGCCGCGTCGCGCAGCCGCGGCACGCTGACGTCGGCGACGGGCGGAAGCGGCTCCGGGGCGCCGAGCCAGGCCCAGCCGTGGCCTTTCAGCAGGCTGGGGACCGCGTCCAGCACCAGGGCCGCACCGAGGCCCAGCCCGCACACGATCGCACCGGCCAGCACGCTCTGAACCAGCAGCGGGCGCCCGGCCCAGCCCCGCCGGAAGAGCCAGGACAGGCCGGGATCGCGCCGCTCCATCTCGAGGCGCGCCATCACCTGCGACAGCCACGACTCGGGCGGCACCAGCGGTGCAAGGCCGCGCAGGACGTGGAGCGAAGACCGCAGGCCCCGCCATAGATCGGAGCAAGAGGCGCAGCCGGCGAGGTGCTCTGCGAGGCTGCGACCCTCGTCCCTTCCGAGGTCGTCGTCGAGGTAGGCGGACAGGCGTTGCTTCACCGAGGCGCAGCTCACGGGCGCTCCCTTCCGAAATCGGGCCCGAGGGCGCGCCGGAACGCCTCGCGGGCGCGCGCCAGCCGGCTCTTCACCGTGCCCTCGGCGATGTCCAGCGCCGCGGCGATCTCGTCGCAGCGCAGGCCCTCGTTCTCCTTCATCAGCAGCACGGCTCGATGCTCGAAGTTGAGGCGCGCCAGGGCCGCGTGGATGCGCGCGGCGCTCTCCCGGCGCGCGACGCCCGCGAAGGGTCCGTCCTGGTCTCCGCGTTCAGCCGCGAGGCGCGCCTCTTCGCGCGCCGTCAGCGAGTCGAGGGGACACGATCGCGCGTGGGCCCGCCGACGCCAGAAGCGGCGCCGGTTACGGCACTGGTTCACCACGATCCGGTAGATCCAGGTCTTCAGCCGGCTGCGGCCCTCGAATCCCTCGAGGGCACGGTAGACCTGGAGGAACACCTCCTGGGCGACGTCGCGGGCCTCTTCGGGATCGCCGAGCAGGCGGGCGGCCAGGCCGAAGACCATCGCCTCGTGCCGCGCCACCAGGCGCGCGAAGGCCTGCGTGTCCCCCTGCCGGCACGAGGCCAGGAGCGCGTCCTCGGCCTCGGGAGCGGCTTCGAGCCCTTTCGCCGTCGAGACCGCGACATCCGAGGCCATGAACGACCTCCAAGCCTTGACCGTTCGACACCCGCCGGCCGGGCCGGGTTCCCTATTCGATGTTACGCCCGGAGGGAGCGGCTGATTCCGGCAGCGGGGGCCGGCGGCGGGCCGCCGCCGCGGCGGCCGTGCCGACCGCGGCCACCAGGGCCACGCTCAGGACCCCGGCCAGGCCGGTCCAGTCCGCGAGGCCGCGGGGCCGCAGCAGAGAGGCAAGGCCCGCCTCGAGGTCGAAGCCACGCCCCGCGCGATAACTCTTGATCTCCCCGACCGCGGCGAGGGTCGCGAGGCTGGCGGCCGCGGCGAGCACGAAGGCGACCGCCCCGCGGCCGAGCAGCTGCGGCGTCCGAAGTGGCGCGCCCGGCGCCGGTGGGGCCACCTCGAACTCCGGCTCGCGCACGCCCCAGGGCACGAACCGGCCCAACATCACGAGCCCCGGAACACCCGTGACCAGGGTGAAGACGAAGAAGTCCCTCCAGCCGAGCGCGTCGGCCAGCAGGCCCGCCGGCGGGCCCGCCACCACTCGCGGCAGCGAGAACAGGCTCGACAGCAGCGCGTACTGCGTCGCCGAGAAGCGCCTCTGCGTGAGCCGGAGCAACAACACGCCAAAGGCGCCGTTGCCCAGGCCGGAACACAGGTACTCGAAACCCTGCGCCGCATACATGAGCGGTCGGTTGACGGCCGCCTGCGCGACCAGGGCGTAACCCAGGTTGGAGAAGAGCTGGAGCAGGCCGGAGATCCACAACGCTGGTCCCAGGCCCCGCGCCTGCACCAGGACGCCTCCAGCGAACGTCCCGAACACGATGGTGAACAAGCTGACCGTGCCCGCGGCCACGCCGACGTCCAGGGCGTTGTATCCCTTCTGGATCAGGAACGGACCCAGCAGCGCTTGCGTCAGCTGGTCGCTCAGCTTGTAGAGCACCACGAAGGCCAGGATCTCGAGGGCCCGGTGTTTGGCGAGCAACCCCAGGAAAGGCTCCCACAGAGCGCCGCGCAGGGTTGCGGGCGGGGGGGGCGGCGACTCCGGCTCCGGGGCGAGCCAGGTGACCAGGGCCGACGGCAGGTAGAGGAGCGCCGTCGCCGCGTTCACGAGGGGCCAGCCGAAAATCGCCGCGGCGGTGATCGTGAGCCGGCCCGAGATCCACATCGCCGCCCGGTAGGTCGCCACCTTCGCGCCCACGGCCGGCCCCTGCTCCTCGCGGCGCAGGACCTCCACCGTGTAGGCGTCGTACGCGATGTCCTGCGTCGCGGAGGCGAAGGCGATCAGCAGGGTGAGCAGGCCGATCGTGATGGGATCGGGCCGCCCCGACTCGACGGCGAGCCACAAGCCGAGCGCGAGGAGCAGCGCCTGCGAGAGCAGGATGTAGCCGCGCTTGCGGCCGAGCGAGGGCGGCCGGTAACGGTCCATGAGCGGCGCCCACAGGACCTTGAAGGTCCAGGGCGCCTGGGCCAGCGTGAACAGGCCCACCACCTTGATGTCGACGCCCAGCATCGCCATCCAGGTGGGGATCGCGATCCAGACCAGGCCCAGGGGCAGCCCCGAGGCGAAAGAGAGCAGCGCCACCGAGAGCAGCCGCCAGCTCCGGAGCACCGCGAGCAGCCTCGACACGGGCGGGGAGATTAACACCAGCGGTTAGAATCGCCGCCGCTTCGGAGGCAGCTCTTGGGCGTGGTCGTGCAGAAGTACGGTGGCTCGTCGGTGGCCGATGTCGAGAGGATCCGCCTGGTCGCCGAGCGGGTCGCGGCCTGCCAGGCCGCCGGCAACCAAGTCGTGGTCGTGGTCTCCGCCATGGGCGATACGACCGACGAGTTGCTGGCCCTCGCCCACAGGGTCGCGGAGAGCCCGGCCCGACGCGAGCTCGACATGCTGCTGAGCGCCGGCGAGCGCATCAGCATGGCGCTGCTCTCGATGGCCCTCAACGCCCGCGGGGTGCCGGCGGTCAGCTTCACCGGCTCCCAGTCCGGCATCATCACCGACGACGCCCACGTGAACGCCCGCATCGTCGAAGTGCGGCCCTACCGCATCCAGGACGAGCTGGCACGCGGGCGCGTGGTGATCGTGGCTGGTTACCAGGGCGTGTCCTACAAGAAGGAGGTCACCACCCTGGGCCGGGGTGGTTCGGACACGACGGCCGTTGCGCTGGCTGCTGCGCTCGACGCGGAGGCCTGCGAGATCTACAGCGACGTGGCCGGCGTCTTCAGCGCCGATCCACGCCTGGTTCCCGAGGCGAGACGGCTGAGCGAGATCTCGTACCAGGAGATGCAGGAGCTGGCCGAGGCTGGTGCCCGAGTGCTGAACGCGCGTGCTGTCGAGTTCGCCAAGGACCGCGGCATCGCGATCTACGCCCGCGCCAGCTCCGGCGAGCCGGGCGAGACGGTAGTGCGCCGGTTCCCGCCGCGCGCGCCGGGTCGCGTGGTGGGCGTCGCCAGCGAGACGGGCCTGGTGTTGCTGACCCTCACCACCCCGGACGCGGGGCGGCTTCGGGCGCTGCTCGCCGCCTGCGATGCCCGCGGCGCCCACGGCAAGGAGCTCCTGTTCCGGGGCGGCGACTCACCCCACGCCTCCGTGGCCGTGTCCCTCGAAAACGTCCCGGACTGGTCGCGCCTGCGCGCCGAGCTTCAGGAACACTTCGGCGACCGGCTGGCGGTACGCTACGGCGTCGGTGCGGTCTCCGCCATCGGCGCCGGCATCAACGCGGGTTACCGCGATCTGGGGGTCGCCCTCGACACCCTGGCCGCCCTGGATGTGGCGCTGCTCGGCGTCGCGACCTCCAGCTTCCGCATCAGCCTGCTCGTCGACGCGGCGCGGGTCGGAGATGTGGTCCGCCACCTGCACTCGGCCCTGGTTGAGCCCGCTCCGACAGCGGGCGCCTCAACGTCATGAGATTCCGTACTGCCTCAGCTTCAACGCCAACCCCTGCCGGGTGATGCCCAGGGCGTCGGCCGTGCGGGCGCGGCAGCCGCCGTGGGCCAGCAGGTAACGCCCGACCAGCTCGCGCTCGAACGCCACGCGTGCGTCGCGGAGGGTCGGGCGCAGGCTGGACCCGCGCTCCCGATGCAGATCCAGATGTTCGGCGCGCACGACGCCCCCTGCGGCCAGCACGACGGCGCGATGCATTTGCCTCACCAACTCGCGCACGTTGCCGGGCCAGGCGTGGGCCCTCAGCGCCCGGGCCGCCTCCGCGCTCAATCGCGGGCTGGTGGTGCCCTCCGCCGTCGCGTGTTGGCGGAGGAAGTGACGGGCCAGCAGCAGCACGTCGTCCCCGCGTTCGCGAAGCGGGGGCAAGACCAGAGTGGCGTCGGTGAGTCGGTACATGAGGTCTTCGCGGAAACGCTGCTCGCGAACGCGGTCGCGCAGCTGCACGTTCGCTGCCGACAACACGCGCACGTCGGCCCGGCGCGGCCGCGGGTCGCCCACTCGGGTGTACTCCCGGGTCTCCAGGAAACGGAGCAGCTTGGCCTGGACGCGGGACGACAGCTCCGTGACCTCGTCGAGGAAAAGTGTGCCGCCCTCGGCCGCCGAGACGAACCCGTCGGCGTCCGCAGCGGCGCTGGTGAAGGCGCCCTTGACGTGGCCGAACATCGCGGACTGGAACAGCTCGTCGTCCAGTTGTGCGCTGTTCACGCAGACCAGGCGCCCGCGCCGGCCCGAGGCCCGGTGCAGCGCCTCGGCCACCTTCTCCTTGCCGGTTCCGGTCTCACCGAAGATGTGGATCAGGAGCCCCGAGCGTCCGATTCGAGTGATCGTCTGCCGTACCTGGCGCAGCGCCTCGCACTCTCCCAGGATCTCGGGGAAAGGCGCGTCGTCGCGGCGGGTCTCGCCTCCGCCCTCCTCGGCGACCGCGGCCAGCAAGCGCGCGAGAGGCTGCAGCCGCTCGAGCGCCGCGGCCGGCGCTGCCCCACGGAAGTCCGCATACAGCCAGGCGTCCGCGGTCGCCGGCACCACGACGGCTTGTTTCAGATCGTAGAGGGCCCGGGTCGGGTGGCGCGTGTACGCGAGGCCTTCGAGATCCACCACGACCGCGCCGCCCGCGGAGCGCGCGACGTCGCGGGCGAGGTCATCGGCGCCCAGCGGCCCGACACCGCCGTCCGGCCGCAACTCCAGGCCACCCGGGCCCACCCAGGCCGCCCGGCAAAAGCCGACGGAGGCGCGCAGCGCCCCCAGGGCGGCCGTGAAACGGGCGCTCCAGGACTCGCCGACGAGCAGCGCCTCGGCGGCGGACGCGAGCTGCGACACGCCCACGCACACGGCGATCGGGTCGTGCGCGGCGGCCAGCACCTGGGGCGGCGGCTCCGGGGCCGCGATCCGCGCACGGACGTCCGCGAGGCCGTACGAAAGGAAACGTCGGTCACCCCAGGCTTCCAGCGCGCGCAGTGCCTCCACCACCAGCGGGTCGTCGCCGCCAATCCCCTTGGCCAAGAGCAGCCCGAGGCGGGCGGCCGCGGCGGGCCCGCCTCGGGTGTCGTCCAGCGCCAGCGCCGCCTCGAAGCTCGCGGCGGCGCTCCGTCCCGGCAGCCGCAACTCGCTGCGCCCGAGGACCAGCAGGGACAGGAAACGCAGGTCGCGCCGGGCCGGTGGCGCCTCCCGGACCGCCCGCAAGGCCACCTCGCGACCCTCCCCGGCGCGGCCCTGGGCGACCAGGGCGAGCGCCAGACGCACGCGGGCCCGGCAGCTTCCCTCCCGCGAGCCGACGCCAGCCAGGGCCTGCAGCGCCGCCCGGGCCTCGGCCTCGGCGCCCCGGCTGTCGCCGGCGGCCAGTTGAAGGTCCGAGGCGAGCAGGTTGTGTTCACCACGCAGCCGCGGGGCGTCAAACGCGCACTGGCGGGCCCGCTCCACGGCGCGCCGTACCGCGTCGAAGTCGCCACGGGCCAGGTCCACCATGGCCCGGCGCGGGCGCGCGAGCGTGTGTTCGCGCTCGTCCCCGAGCCGGCGAAACACGTCGATGGCCGCGTCCAACTCTCGCGCCGCGTCCTCCCAGCGCCCGAGGAAGGCCAGCAGGTCGCCGCGGTCGGCACGGGCCTGGCCCCACTCGTCCACGCGCGTGGTGGCGGCCGCCGCCTCGACGCGCTGGTGGTGGACGCGGAGCGCCTCCTCGAACCGCCCCTGGTCGCGGAGCACCCCGGCCTCGATCTCGAGGGCCCGCACGATGCCCTCGGCCTGCCGCGCGCCCTCGTAAAACGCCAGCGCCTCTCGGGCCAGGCGGCCCGCGTCCTCGAGCCGCTGCTCCTTCCAGGCGAAGTGCCCCAGCGTCACGCTGGCGTTGGCCCGGGCCGTCGCCTGTATCGACCGCTGGCTGGCGCGCCCGGCCTCCACGAGCGCGCGCCGCGTCGCGCCCACCTGCCACCACGCCCGCGCCCGCAGCAGCTGCAGGCCCGCGGCCGCATCGTGCTCCAGGCACTCGCTGCTGAGCGCCCGGGTCGCGACGCGCAACGCCCCGCGGGGCTGCATCAGCCCCAGCAGCGCCTCCGCCTCCTCGAGCGCAAAGCGGCGCCTCCCGCGCCGCGTGCGCCCCATCACGGCGAGAGCCTCCGCGTGCCGGCCCAGGGCCAGGGCGGCACGCACCTGGAGGGCTCCGATCTCCGTCGCCTGCATTCGACCTCCTCGTGAAATCGGCGCGACTGTACGCCCGGGGTCCGTTCAAGATCCCGAACTTGTGACGCAGACCCAACCGTCACACGCTGCGCACGAGACACGTATGATCTCGAAGGATGGCCTCCCGGCTCCCGCGTGCCGCGCCGCAACGCCGCGCCGCCCGTCTTTGCCTCTGGCTCGCGCTCCCGGCGCTGGTGGCCGGTTGTCGCGAGGACGCGCCCAGCCCGCGCCGGCCCCTGGTCCTGGTCGGTGTCGACGCGGCGGACTGGCGCGTCCTCGACCCGCTGATCGAGGCCGGTCGGCTGCCCAGCTTCGCGCGCCTGCGTCGCGCCGGACGCACCGGGCTCCTGGTGGCGGACGCGCCGCTTCTGTCTCCGATCCTGTGGACCACGATCGCGACCGGACGCCAGCCCGAGGATCACGGCGTGCTGGACTTCATGGTCGACACGCCCGATGGCGGCCAGGCCCCGGTCGGATCGAGCAGCCGCCGTGTGCCCGCCCTGTGGAACCTCCTCTCGGACGCCGGCCGTGTGGTGGCGGTCGTCGGCTGGTGGGCGACCTGGCCCGCCGAGACCGTGCGTGGCATCGTCGTCTCCGACCGGGTCGCGCCCCAGCTGCTGCGGGTACAGCCCATCGGCGTCGACAGCCACGCCATCTGCCCGCCAGCCGCCCGGGCGCGCCTGCTGCCGTTCCTGTTGCGACCCGACGCCGTGAGCGACGCCGAGCTGCGGGAGCGGTTGCCGGTCGACGAACCCGAGCTACGCGCGGCCCGCGCGAGCTTCGCGAACCCGGGCCGCTTCTACGCACAGCCCGTCGCGCACCTCGCCGCGATCGTGGCCGGCACGCGCAGCCACGCCGCCATTGCGGAGGATGTGCTTCGAAGGGACGCTCCCAGCCTGCTTGCGGTCTACTTCGAGGCCATCGACGCCGTCTCCCACCGCTTCGTGCTCGACCCTCGAGGTCCGGCGGCCATCGCCGCCGCCTGCGCCGACGTGGACGCGGCGCTGGGACGACTGGCGCGGGCCGCCCCGCCGGAGGCCTGGTTCATCGTCGTGTCCGACCATGGCTTCTACTCCGCATCGGCGGGCATCGCCGAGGACCCCGCCGACCTCACGGGCCCGGCCGCCGCCTGGCATCGCCCGTACGGGATCGTGGCGGCGATCGAGGCCCGCGCGCTGGCGGACCCAGGAGCCCAGGCCGTCGGATCCCGGGTGCCGGAGATCACACCCCTGGACGTGGCCCCGACCGTCCTCCACGCGGCCGGCCTGGCCGTCGGCGACCGCATGCCGGGTCGGGTCGTGCCCCAACTCCTGCCCCCCGAGGCGGTGACACACCCGGTGGCCCGCGCACGCCTCCCGGAGCGCCTCCCCACGATCCCGGCGCTGTCGCCGAGCTCCGACGCCGACACGCTCGCCCGCCTCCGCGCCCTGGGCTACGTCGGCGGCTCCAGCAGCTCCCTGGCTCGCCAGAACCTCGGGGAGATCCTCTACCGCCGCGGCCGGCTCGAGGCGGCCGAACGCGAGCTGCGCGCGGTGACCGAGGCACAACCCGGGAACCTGGCGGCTTGGTTGTGGCTCGCCCGCGCGACCGCCGACCAGGGCAAGGCGGCCGAGGCGCTGCGGGCCTACGAAACCGCGCTCCGGCTGCCCGGAGCACTGCGCGACGCCATCGTGCCCGCCGTGGAGATGGCGCTGACCACGGGCGGCGCCCCGGAGTCGCTGCTCGACAACGTCCCGGCCGCCGAGCGATCCATCGCGCCCGTGCTCGTCGCACGGAGCCTGGTGGCGCGGCGGCGCGGTCAAGCCGCCGAGGCGGAGCGCCTGCTGCGCCTGGCCGCCACCACCGACCCCATGAACCTCGACGCCCTCGAGAGGCTGCTCGACACGAGCCCGGCGCGTCACCTGGACGTCTTTCAGCGGGCCGCGGCAGCAGCCCCCGATTCGCCGCGGCACGCGGCGCTCCACGGCGCGGCGCTGCTGGCCGCGGGCCAGGCCGCACAGGCCCGGCCTGCTCTCGGTCGGGCTCTCGAGTTGGCTCCAGGCAGCGACAGCGTCCGCCTGCATCTCGCGCGGGCGCAGATCCGTCACGGCGACCCCGACGCCGCCCTCGTCACCCTGGAGGCCACGCGACCCTCGGCCGAGGGGTCCACCTTGCGTGGAGCCGCCCTCAGCCTCCAGAAGCGCTGGCCGGCAGCCGCCCAGGCCTACGGCGAGGCCCTGAAGCTCGCGTCGGCCGAGACACCCGAGCTGCTGAACGGCCTTGCCTGGGCGCAGCTCCAGCAGGGCCGCCGCGACGAGGCGCGGGCCCTGCTCGACCGATCCCTGGCCCTGCGCTCCGCACAACCCCGGATCCGGAGCCTGCGGCGCAGCCTCGAGGCCGGGTCGTGAGGCGCTGGGCCACGGCCCTCGTGTTCGGCCCGGGCCTGGCGTGTTCCGCTCCCGCGCCGCCGGCAGCGCGGCCCAATGTGCTGCTGGTGACCCTGGACACCGTGCGCGCGGACCACCTCGGCGCGTACGGTCACGCGGCGGCTGCCACGCCACGGCTCGACGCGTTGGCCCGGCGGGGCGTGCGCTTCGAGAGCGCCATCGCGGCGACGCCGCTCACCGCTCCCTCCCACGCCTCGATGCTGAGTGGCCGAATACCTCCGCGCCACGGAGTCCGCGATAACGGCTCTTTTGTACTCCCGGCGGCCGTACCCAGCCTGGCCGAGGCCTTCTCCTCCGCCGGCTACCGCACCGGCGCCTTCGTCTCCGGCTTCCCCCTGGACCGTCGCTTCGGCTTTGCACGCGGCTTCGGCGTCTACGATGACCGTCTGCCCCACGGCCACGACCCGCGCCGCGCCCCCTACGTCGAGCGCCGAGGCGAGGCGACGACCACACAGGCCATCACCTTTGTGGCGGCTGTGGACCCACGGCCGTGGTTCGCCTGGGTCCACTACTTCGACCCCCATGCTCCCTACGAGGCCCCGCCTCCCTACGCCCAACGGTTCGCTTCGAGCCCGTACGACGGCGAAATCGCTTACGTCGATGAACAACTCGGCCGCCTGCTCGACGCGGCCTCGGACTCACCGGTGGTGGTGCTGGTCGTCGCCGACCACGGGGAGTCGTTGGGAGAGCACGGCGAAGCCACCCACGGCTTCTTCGTGTACGACGCCACGTTGCGGGTGCCCTTCATCGTCGCCGGGCCGGGGGTCGGCTCGGGCATCGTCTCTTCCGTCCTGGCGCGCGGGATCGACGTGGCTCCGACCCTGCTCGACCTCGCCGGGCTTCCCGGCCTTCCGGCAGCCGACGGGCGGTCCCTGCGCGCCGCCGCGAACGGGGCGACGCTGCCCGATGCGCCAGCGTACGCCGAGTCCCTGTTCGCCCAGAGGAACCTGGGCTGGGCGCCGCTCTACGCCTGGCGCACCACCGGCCACAAGCTGATCGAGGCGCCCGAAGTCGAACTGTACGACGTCAAGGCGGACCCCGCCGAGACCCGGAACCTCGCGGCGACCGCATCACACACGGTCGCGGAGTTGCGCCGGCCGCTTCGGGCCGCCAGTGCCGCCCCGGGACCGAGCCAGGCGACGACCGCCCCTGCGGAAACGAGCGAGCGGCTGCGCGCCCTCGGTTATCTCGGCGGAGGCCAGCCCGTGGGCACGGGTTCGGGGCGCGACCCCAAGGCTGCGTTGCCTCTGCTGCAGCACCTCGAGCGCGGGCTCGCGGAGGCGCGCGTTGATCCCTCCCGCGCCGTGGCCGAGCTGAGCGCCGTGTTGGCCGCGGATCCGAAGGTCGCCCTGGCGTTGCGGCACCGGGCCATCGCGTGGCAGGCCGCCGGGCGCTGGTCCGAGGCGCTCCGCGATCTCGACTCCCTGGAGGCCCTGGCGGAAGCGTCCCTCGAGGACCAGATGTTGCGCGCCGAGACGTTGCGCCTCTCGGGGCGGGCCGAAGCGGCGTTGAAGGTCGTGGCCGCCGCCGCCGACCGGTTCCCCGAGGCTCCGGACCCGGAGCTGTTCCGCGGGCGGATCCTGCGCGGGCTGGGCCGGCGCGACGAGGCGGCGGCCGCGTACGAGGCCGCGCTGCGTCGTGTTCCGGACCACGTCGAATCGCTACGCGGCCTGGCCGACCTCGCCCTCGACTCGGGCGCCCTCGCGACCGCCGGCGCTCGTTACCAGGAGATCCTCGCCGCGGACCCAAACGACGCTGGCGCCCTCACGCGACTGGGGGTCGTGCGGGCGCGTGAGAACCGCGCATCCGAGGCCGTGCCCCTGCTCCAGAAGGCCGCCGTGCTTGCGCCCGGCAACCCCGAGGCCCTGCTGGCGCTGGCGGGCGCCCTGGCCAAGACCGGCCGCGCCGCCGAGGCGGTCCCGCTGTTCGAGCGCGCCCTGGCCGCCGGTGGCGAGACGCCCCTCGCCCTCAACGGCCTCGGCCTCGCGCGCCTCGAGGCGGGTGACCGCGCGGGAGGCGTGGCGGCCCTGCGCCGCTCGCTCCAACTCGACCCGCGCCAGGCGAGTGTCTCCCGGCTGCTGCAGGACCTGGGGGCGCGATGAGCCGCCGTCGGCGCTCACCCGCGGCGACGACCGAGCCCTGGTCCTCGCGCCGTTGGGCCGCGGCTGCGATCGTGGTCGGCGCCGTCGCCGCCGTGGTCTGGTTGAGCCGATCACCAGCCGGGCCGGCGACAGCGCAGCCGAGCGGTGGTCCGGACAACCTCCTGCTCGTCACCCTCGACACCACGCGGTCCGATCGAATCGGCTCGTACGGCTACGCCGCGGCCAGAACGCCGCACCTGGATCGGCTCGCCGCCGAGGGCGTGCGTTTCGAGACCATGGTGTCGGTGGCTCCGATCACCCTGCCGTCCCACGCTTCGCTTTTCACCGGCCTCTACCCCTTCGAGCACGGCGTGCGGAACAACGGCAATTTCTACCTGGAGGATCGTTTCGAGACGCTGGCCACGCGGCTGAAGGCGCGGGGTTACCGTACGGGCGCCTTCGTGAGCTCCTTCGTCCTGGATCGACGCTACGGATTGCAGCGCGGCTTCGAGACCTACGACGACCGGATGGAGGGGGCCTACGCACAGGTCGTGACCCTGGAGGCGGAACGGCGTGGCGACCGCACCGCCCTGGCGCTCGGAAGCTGGCTGGACGAGCGGGGGCGCCAGCCCGAGACCCCGTTTTTCGCGTGGCTGCACCTCTACGATCCCCACGAGCCGTACCGGGCGCCGCGACCGTTCCGGGATCTCTTCCCCGCCGATCCCTACGACGCCGAGATCGCGTTCTCGGACGCCATCGTCGCTTCAATTCTCGATCGGCTGCGCGGGGCGGGGCTCATGGACCGGACCGTCGTCGCGGTCACCGCCGACCACGGCGAGAGCCTGGGCGACCACGGGGAGACGACGCACTCGATGTTCGTCTACGAGCCCGCGACCCGAGTGCCCTTCATCCTGTGGCGCCCGGGCCGCGTGCCGGCGGGCAAGGTCCTCCGCGAGGTGGTTCGCCAGATCGACCTGGCGCCCACCCTGCTCGAGATGCTGGGCGCCGAGGCGTTGCCCGCTCCCCACGCACGAAGCTTGTGGCCGCTGGTCGAGGGCCGAGCCAGCCCGCCGCTGCCCCCCGCCTACTCGGAGACGCTGCTGCCGCTGTTCTACATGAACTGGGCGCCGCTGCGGGCGCTGCGTGACGGACGCTACAAGCTGATCGACGCGCCTCGGCCGGAGCTCTACGACCTGCAGCGCGACCCGGGCGAGAGCGCCAACCTGTTCGCGGAGCAGCCTGCGGTCGCCCAGGCGTTGCGGGCGGGCCTCGAGCGCCTCGCCGCGTCAGGCGACGCGATGAGCGTCGCGTCCCTCGACCGCGAGGCCATGGAGAAGCTGGCGGCCCTGGGCTACATCGGCGCGGGGGCCGACCCGACGGCGGGCCAGAGCTCGGCGCCCCAAGGCGACCCGAAGGACTTCATCGCGGTTTTCAACCGGCTGCGGGAGGCGAACAACGCGGTGCGCGAGCGCCGCTTCGCCGACGCGCTGCCGATCCTGAACGCGGTGCTCGCCGAGGATCCGCGCAACGCCTTCGCGACCCTGGTGCTGGGCAGCGCTTACATGGGGCTGGCCCGGAACCGCGCAGCCATCGAGCAGTTCCGTCGCTACGCGATCCTGGTGCCCACCAGCGCGTACGCCCACCAGTGGATGGCGATCTGCCACGTGCGGCTCGGCGAGCGCGACGCCGCCCTGCGCGAAGCCGACGCCGCGCTGGCGCTGGATCCGCGTTTTGCCGATGCGCGCGTGTTGCGCGCGGGGGTGCTGGCGACCCAAGGCCGCCACGACGACGCGGTGAAGGAGCTGCGCGAGGCGATTCAGACCGACCCCGGCAAGCCGATGATCCGCCTCGACCTCGCCAAGGTGCTGGCAGAGGCGGGGCGCACGCGGGAGGCGCGGGCGGAGTTTCAAACCCTGCTCCGCCTCGAGCCGGAGTCGGTGCCGGCCCTGACCGGGCTCGGGGCGCTGCAGGCTCGCGGGGGCGAGCTCGCGGCTGCGGAGGGCACGCTGAGGCGGGCCCTCGAAAGGGACGCCGACGCCGTCGAGGCGCGGCTCAACCTCGCCCAGGTCCTCGAGCAGAGCGGGCGCGGCAGCGACGCTGCGGCCGAGTATCGCCGGCTCGCCGACGACGAACGCGTGGCGCCGGGCTTGCGCGACGCCGCCCGGCGCAAGCTCCGCCGCTGAAGAACGAAACGGGGACGGCGCCCCGAAGGGCGGCCGTCCCCGTTGCGGGTCGGAAAAACCGGCTAGAAGCGGAAGCGGACGCCGAACTCGGCCTGGCGCTGGCTGTTCTGGATGATCTGGGTCGCGGTGCCGAAGTTGGGCGAGTTGAAGTTGTTGATGAACCCGAAGCCCGGGTCACCGTTCAGGTTCACGTGGTTGGTCAGGTTGAACACCTCGAACAACAACTCGAGGGAACGGGCCTGACCCAGGCTGAAGCTCTTGGAGAGGCGCGCGTCCCAGGTCAGGAAGTCCGGGCCGGTGAAGGAGTTCCGGGAGAACGTCTGTCCCGTCGCCGGGTTGATGGCACGGACGGCGCTCCGCAGACCGACGAGGCCGGCCAGCGCGTTGTACGGCTTGCCGGTGTTGAACTGGAAGGCGCTCGAGACCTGGAAGCTCGCGGGAAGCGAATACACGACGCCCGCCGTCACCCGATGCCGCACGTCGTTTGGCGTCGGACCGAAGTCGCTCTCCCAGTCGGCATTCGTGATGTCGCCGGGCCGGGTGTTGAAGTCGTTGGCGATGTTCTTGGCCTTCGACCAGGTATAGGTCGCGATTCCCGACAACTTCGACGAACGGGCCTTGGCGGCGACGTACACGCCGTGGAACGTCGAGTGACCGCGATTGCCCTGGACCACGAAGCGCGCGTATTGGGAGTCGAAGACGCCGGCCGGCGAGATGCGGGTATCGGCGTTTTGTGCCGTGTTGACGTCCCAGCGGTGAACTTCCTGCTTGCCGGCCGAGTAGACGTAGTCCACGTCGAAGGCCACGGTCCTGCCCGGGGCCACCGAGAAGCCGAAGTTGGCGTGGTGGGCGTACGGCTGCACCAGGTCGGGAGCCGTGAGGCGGACCTGCTGGCCCGCGAAAGTCGGGTCGATGAACGCGTTCCGGATCGACTCGCGGTTGGCCGCGTAGAAGGCCGGGGTCCAGGGCGTCGGCGAGGCCGAGACGAAGTTCAAGGGTGTCCCGGGGTCGGACCAGGCCTCGTACAGGGTGATGTTCTGGAAGATCTCGTCGTAGTACAGGCCGTAGCCGCCACGCACCACCATCTTGGCGTCCCCCCGGACGTCGTAGGCGAAACCGACGCGCGGGCCGAAGTTGTTCCTGTCGTTCTTCAGTTCGCCGTTGAGGCCGTTGGCGGCCAGCGAGTCCTTCCCCACCGAGCGGAACGTGTTCGCGTAGGGACCGGTCTGGATCTCCCAGCGCAGGCCCAGGTTCAGGGTCAGCCGGGGGGTCGGCTTCCAGTCGTCCTGGATGTAACCCGCCAGGTAGGTCCAGTCGTCGTTGGCCTGGTTGGCTCCGGCGGAGCCCGTGAAGGTGTCGGCGATCGAGTTGGCGTAGGCGTCGACGGTGTTGGCGCCGGCGATCGGGGTGCCGAAGTTGAAGTAGCCGTACAGCGTCGGGATGAAGAAGCCGCCGTAGTGGCTGGCGAGCAGCTCGGCGCCCACCTTGAAGTCGTGGTCGCCGCCCCAGCCCTGCTTGCGGAAGGAGAAGTCGTCGCGGACCTGCCAGCGGCGCTGGATGGTCTGCTGCGGCGTGTTCACGCTCGCCCCGGCCAGGAAGTCCGGCGTGTTGATCGCCGGCAGCTCGGGATGGTCGGCCAGGATGTTGTTCTCGAAGCGCTGGAACAGGACCAGCAGCTCGTTGACCTTGTTGCTGCCGATCACGGTGGTGTTCTTGGCGATGGCCGAGTGCGTCTTGTTGGTGTTCGTGGCCGACACCGTCGAGATGGCGTTGCCGCCCACGAAATCGTTCTCGCGACTGTTGTCCTCCAGGGAGTAGCGCACCAGCATGTTGTTGTTGTCGTTCAGGCGGAAGTCGAGTTTGCTGGTGAAGAGGTGGTTGCGGAAGGGCTTCTTCACCTGGCCCTCTTCGCTGGGGAGCACGCCGTTCGTGAAGATGGTGTCGCTCTGGTTGCGACGGTTGCGCTCGTAAGCCGCGAAGAAGTGCGCCGCGTCCTTGGAGATCGGGCCGCCCAGCGAGCCGCCGAACTGTTGCTGGTCGAAGTCGGGTTTCGTGGCGTTGGTCTGCTCTTCGAAGAACGTCCTGGAGTTCAGGCGCTGGTCGCGGGCGAACAGGAACGCCGTGCCGTGGAGCTCGTTGGTGCCGCTCTTGGTGATCACGTTCACGACACCGCCGGTGGAGCGGCCGAACTCGGCGCTGTAGCGCTGGGTGGTGACCTTGAACTCCTGGATGGCGTCGTTGGAGAACTGCTGCAGCAGGCCGCGCACCACGCCGTCGTTGTTGTCGCCGCCGTCCACGTTGATGATCACGGAACGACCGGTGGCGCCGCCGTAGCTGATGCCGCCCACTTCGGTCTTCGTGGGATCGTAGTAGTTGGAGTTGCGCGTTCCCGGCACGAGCAGGGACAGGTCCTGGAACTTGCGGCCGTTCAGCGGCAGGTTGTCGACGAGTTTCTCCGTGATGACCTGGCCGACGTCCGAGGTGCTGGTCTGGATCAAGGCGCTGTCGCCCACCACCTCCACGGTCTCCGTCTGGCTGGACACGCTCATCGTGAAGTCCAGGGTCGGCGTGGTGCCGACCTGGACCGGCACGTCCCGGCGCACCTGTTTGGCGAAGCCGGTGAGCTCGGCCGAGACTTCGTACACTCCGGCGGGCAACGAGCCGATCCGGTAGGTGCCACTCGCCGTGGAGGTCACGCTGCGCACCAGGCCGCTGCCCTGGTTGCGGGCGGTGACCGTTGCGCCGGGGACGGCAGCCCGTGTCTCGTCGAAGACACGGCCATCGAGGCTGCCGGTATCGGACTGCGCGAAGGCGAGCCCCGGCGTCACGGCCAAGGCCAGGAGCGCGGTGCCCGCGAGTCTAAATCGCGACACGTTCATCTTTTTTTCTCCTTACAGTCGGCTTGAAAGTTCGGGCTGAGCGGCCCCCGAAAGAGGGGTCATATGGGTCACTTATGGCCGCTGAATCGGCAAGTGTCGTGCCGCACTCCCAGTTCCACTAAGTGTCTTGTTTTCAATGTCCTAAATATTGGATGCTCCGAATCGTATCAATTATGATTCGTATTTATGGATTCAAAACTACGCCACATTGGATCACAATAAGACCGACCCTCTTCCTTGACAGCCCCGGACACCTGGCCCTAACCTCGGCCGGCTTCAGACCATGTTGCGATTCCTGACCGCCGGCGAATCCCACGGCCCCGCCCTGACCGTCGTGGTCGAAGGGTTGCCAGCGGGGCTGGTCGTGGAACGGGCCGCGATCGATTCGGATTTGCGCCGCCGCCAGGGTGGATACGGCCGCGGCAACCGCATGAAGATCGAGAGCGACGGTGTCGAGATCCTCGGAGGGCTGCGCCACGGCCGGACTCTCGGCAGCCCGATCACGCTGCTGATCCGCAATCGCGACTTCGAGAATTGGCGCGACGTCATGTCCCCCGATCCCAGGCCCGCCGAGGCACGCCGCCGCAAGGCGCTGCGTCAGCCCCGGCCCGGCCACGCGGACCTGGCGGGCGCCCTCAAGTTCCTGAACGACGACCTTCGCGACGTCCTCGAGCGCGCGAGCGCGAGGGAGACCGCTGCGCGCGTGGCCGCAGGGGCCCTCGCGAAACAGCTCCTGCATGCGTCCGGCAGCGCAGTGCGCAGCCACGTGCTCTCGATCGGCGGCGCAACGATCAGCGGAGAGACGGTGGCCTGGGAGCGGCTCGCCTCGGTCGAAGACAGCCCCGTTCGTTGCGTCGACGCCGGCGTGTCCTCCGCGATGGTGGGGGAGATCGACGCCGCCAAGAAGGCCGGCGACACCGTGGGTGGCGAGTTCGAGGTCGTGGTGCGCGGCCTGCCCCCGGGCCTTGGCTCCTACGCGCAGTGGGACCGGCGCCTGGACGGACGCCTCGCTCAGGCCCTGATGTCGATCCCCGCCGTCAAGGCCGTCTCCCTGGGGGCGGGCGCCGAGTCCGGCCAGACTCCGGGGTCGCGGTTCCACGACGAGATCCTGTACGCGGACGGCGCCGGCATCCTGCGGCCCAGCAACCGCGCGGGGGGCCTCGAAGGCGGCGTCACCAACGGCGAGGAGCTGCGCGCCCGAGCCATGGTCAAGCCCATCCCCACGCTCATGAAGCCTCTGCGCTCGATCGACATCCAGACCAAGGAGCCCCACAGCGCCGGCGTCGAGCGCAGCGACACCTGCGTGGTGCCCGCCGCGGCCGTCGTGGGCGAGGCGATGGTGAGCTTGGTGGTGGCCGACGCCCTGCTCGAGAAGTTCGGGGGCGATTCTCTGGTGGAGTACCTCGACCACCTGCACACGAGCCAGGCCCGGGTGCGGGACTTCTCCGCCCGCCGCACCGAGGAGGCCTGAGGCCGCCCCGTGGCGATACTGCCGCTCCGCAGATGGGGCGACGCCGTGTTGCACGCGCCCGCGCGTCCCGTGACCGCGATCGACGCCGAGGTCCGCCGCCTGGCCACCGACATGCTGGACACGATGTATGCCGCACCCGGGATCGGCCTGGCCGCGCCCCAGGTGGGCGTGCCGCTGCGCGTCATCGTCGTCGACCTCTCCGTGGGCGAAGACCGGACCCAGTTGATCCACCTCGTCAACCCCGAGCTGGTTGCGAAGGAGGGCGAACAACGCCACGAGGAGGGTTGCCTCTCGATGCCCGGCTACGGCGGCGCCCCGGTGCGGCCGGCCAAGGTCGTGGTCAAGGGCCTCGACCTGGACGGTCACGAGCAGGTCCACACCGCCACGGATCTGCTGGCACGCGCCTTCTGCCACGAGATCGACCACCTCGACGGTCTGCTGTTCGTCGACCGGCTGTCGCCGCTGAAGCGGGACCTCATGAAGCGGAAGCTCAAGAAGCAGGTCCGGGCCGGTTGGGACGAGTAGCGCTTGCGCGTCGTTTTCCTCGCCAGCGGAGCCTTCGCCCTCCCGAGTTTCGAGGCGCTGCTGGAGGCGGGCCACGAGGTCGTCGGCCTCGTCACCCAGCCCGACAAGCCGAAAGGACGCGGGCGTGCGTCCGCGCCCCCTCCCCTGAAGCCTGCCGCCGAAGCGCGCCGGGTCCCCGTGCTCCAGCCGCCGCGGATTCGCGATCCGGACGTCGTGTCGGCCCTCGCGTCGCTTCGCCCGCAGGTCCTCGTCGTGGTGGCCTATGGCCAGCTCCTGCCCCGTTCGGTCATGGAGCTGGCGCGTTTCGGCGCGGTCAACGTCCACGCCTCGTTGTTGCCCCGATACCGGGGCGCCGCGCCGATTCAGTGGGCGATCGCCCGGGGCGAGACCGAAACCGGCGTGACCACGATGGCGCTCGACGAGGGACTGGACACGGGCCCGATCTTGTTGCAGCGGGCCCTAACGATCGGTCCCGAGGAGACCGCCGGCGAGTTGCTGCCCCGCCTCGCGCGCCTCGGGGCCGCGCTCCTGATCGAGACACTCGACGGGCTCCACGCGGGTCGTCTGGTCCCGACGCCCCAGGACCCGGATCGCGTCTCCTTGGCGCCGCTGCTCCAGAAGGCGGACGGTCGCCTCGACTGGTCCCGGTCCGCCGAGGAGCTGGCGTGGCGCGTGCGCGGGTTCAACCCCTGGCCCGGGGCGTTCACGCTCTGGCGGCAGAGCCGGCTCTCCCTCTGGCGCGTTCGGAGGCTGCCGGCGCCACACCCAGCGCCCGCCGCCGGCCGGCTGCTGGGGCGCGATGGCGACGCCCTGCTCGTCGCCTGCGGCAACGGCGTGTTGGCCCTGCTCGAGGTCCAACTCGAGGGTCGGCGGCGCATCTCGGGCGCCGCCTTCGCCGCCGGCGCCCGACCCGAGCCCGACGCGCGCTTCGAGTAGACGGCATGCCGGCTACCGCGCGCGGCGTGGCATGGACGGTGCTCCGCGACGTGGAACGTGGTCCGGTGACCGCCAGCGACCGCCTGGCCCGCGAGGATGTCACCGCTCTCGAGCCAAGGGAGCGCGCGTTTGCGTACGAGCTCGTCCTCGGCAGCCTGCGCCGTCGCGGCGCCATCGATCACGCCTTGGCGCCACTCCTCGACCGTCCCTTGTCGCAAGTCGATCCCGACCTGCGCGCGCTGCTGCGCCTGGGGGCGCACCAGCTCCTGCATCTGCGTGTTCCGGCCAGGGCCGCGGTCCACGAGGCCGTCACGTCGTCCCGCGCGGTGCGCCCGCGTGGCGCCGGCTTCGTCAACGCGGTGTTGCGCCGGCTGGCGCGCGAAGGCCCCCGGGCCTTCCCCGATGCCAGCGTGGATCCCCTGGGTTGGCTCATCAGCGAAGGCTCGCTTCCCGAATGGGTGGCGCGCCGCTGGTTGACGCGGCTTGGGCCCGCCACGGCCGTGGCACGCGCCAGGGACGCCCTCCAGGAGCCGCCGCGGGTCTTTCGCCCGAACCCGCGGATTCCCGATGCCCTGGAACGCGCCCGGCAGGCGGGCCTGGATCCCCTGCCGCTCGTGTTGCCAGGGACGTTCCTGGCCCGCGGGGGCCGGCCCGCGGACCTGCACGGTGCCGGCGTCATCTACATCCAGGACGAACAAGCCCAGGCCATCGCACACCTGGCGGCGGGCCCCGGCCGGACACTCGACGCCTGTGCCGCGCCGGGAGGCAAGGCCACCCTGATTGCCGACCTGATCGCACCCACGGGCCACGCGGTCGCCGCCGAAGCCTCGCCTCGGCGCCTGCGGACGCTGGCCCGCCTCGTCTCGAGGTGGGGCTCCGAAAACCTGAGCCTGTTGGGCGCCGACGCTTTGGCGCCCCCCTTCGCTGCCGCGAGTTTCGACCAGGTGCTCCTGGATGCCCCGTGTAGCGGGCTCGGGACCCTGGGACACCACCCTGACCTGCGCTGGCGTGTGCGCCCGCGAGACGTCGCTCGCCATGCGGCGCGGCAGGGACGCCTGCTGGCGGCCCTCGCCCCTCTCGTGCGCCCTGGCGGCCGCCTGGTCTACGCCACCTGCTCGACCGAGCCGGAGGAGAACGAGGCCGTGGTGGCCGACTTCCTCTCGCGCGCCGCCTCCTTCAGCGGCGAGCCGCTGCCAGCGTGGGCCCACCCCCTGGGCACGGCGGCGCGGGGCTACTTCGCCGCGCTGTTGCGGCGAAGTTAGAGGGGCGGCACTTCGTGTTATTGTGGGGCTTCATCTTGAGCATCAGGCGCGCGTTCTCCCTCATTCTCAAGAGCGGTTCGCTCGGGATCCTGCTGCTGCTGGTCGCGGGCGTTTCCGCCTTTCTTGCGATGCGGGCCGTTCTCGAAACCCAACATGTGGAGGTGCCCTCGCTGATCGGCCGCCGTGTCCCCGAAGCCGGGAACCTGGCCAGCCAGCGTGGCCTGCTGATTCGTGTGGAGGGCAAACGCAACGACCCCCACGTGCCTCCGGACCACGTGGTGAACCAGGAGCCCGCGTCGGGGGTTGCCCTCAAGAGCCACCGCAGCGTGCGCGTGTGGCTCAGCCTGGGTCCGCGCAAGCTCAACCTGCCGGCCGTTGAGGGCCAGAGCCTGCGCACGGCCCGTCTGGCCTTCGACCAGACGCGTGTCGAGGTCACGCGCGTGGCAGAGGTCGACGATCCGGCGGAGGAGGGAACGGTCCTGGTGCAGCACCCCCCGGCAGGCGAGGTCGAGGCGATCGAGGGCGGCGCGTCCTTGCTGGTGAGCCGCGGCTCGTCGCGGCGGGACTACGTGATGCCCGACCTGATCGGCCGGCGCGCCGACGAGGTGATCGCCCCGCTCACGCTGGCGGGGCTCAAGGTGGCCGACGTCCGGTATCGCAGTTATCCCGGTGCGGGCGAGGGCGTGGTGTTGCGCCAGAGCCCCGCCGCGGGTCATCGCGTGAGCCCCCGCTCGTCCGTCAGCCTCGAGGTGAGCCAGGCCCGGCCATGATCCTCGCCCCGTCCATTCTTTCGGCGGATTTCGGCCGCCTCGGCGAGGAAATCCAGGCCGCCGAGCGCGGCGGGGCCGGCGCCGTGCACGTCGACGTGATGGACGGGCACTTCGTGCCGAACCTCACGGTCGGCCCGGTCGTCGTGAAGGCCGCACGGCGGGCCACCCAGCTCCCCATCGACGTGCACCTGATGATCGAGAACGCGGACCGCTACGTCGACGCCTTCCGCGACGCGGGGGCCGACTGGATCAGCGTCCACGTCGAGGCGCTGCCCCATCTCCAGCGCACCCTGGCCCACGTGCGCCAGCGCGGCGCTGCGCCGGGCGTCGTGCTCAACCCCTCGACACCGCTCGGGAGCCTCGAGGAGATCCTGGCCGAGGTGGACTACGTCCTCGTGATGTCGGTGAACCCGGGTTTCGGGGGCCAGGCGTTCCTGCCGGCGAGCCTCGACAAGGTGCGTCGTCTTTCCGCCTTGATCCGCAGCCGCGGCGTGTCGGTCCGTATCGAGGTCGACGGCGGCATCGACGCCGGAAACGCCCGCAGCCTGATCGACGCAGGCGCCGAGATCCTGGTGGCCGGCAACGCGGTCTTCGGCCGCGGCCAGGCCGAGACCGACGCGCGCCTGATCGTCGAGGCCTGCCGGTGATCGAGGCGCGCTCGCAGCTCCGCGTGCGTTACGCGGAAACCGACCAGATGGGCGTGGCCTGGCACGGCAACTACTTTGCGTGGTTCGAGGTGGGCCGCACCGACCTGCTCCGCCACCTGGGCACGACCTACCGCGAGCTGGAGGCCGAGGGCCTGCGCCTGCCCATCGTGGAGTGCCGGGCAGAGTACAAGCGCCCGGCGCGTTACGACGACGAGCTGGAGGTACTGACACGCCTGCGCCGGCTGCGTGGCGCGAGCCTCGAGTTCGAGTACGAGGTACGCCGGAGCGGCGAGCCCGAGCTGGTCGCGATCGGGGCCACCACCCATGCCTCGACGGACGCCTCCGGACGTCCGCGGCGCTTGCCCGAGGGGCTGAGGAGCCGTCTCGGTTGAAGACCGTCGTCACCGGCGCGGCCGGCTTCATCGGCTCCCATCTCTGCGAGCGCCTGCTCGCGGAAGGACACGACGTCGTCGGGATCGACGCCTTCGTCGACTACTACCCGCGGCAGGTCAAGGAGGGCAACCTCGAGGCCTTCCGGAGGCATCCGGCCTTCAAGCTGGTGGCCGGCTCGCTCCTCGACCTCGACCTCGCGCCGATCCTCGACGGCGCGGGCCAGCTCTACCACCTGGCCGCCCAGGCCGGCGTCCGCGCCTCCTGGGGCCGGGACTTCGCCATCTACACGGAGAACAACGTCCTGGCCACGCAGCGCCTGCTGGAGGCGGCCCTGCAGGCCGGTGTGCCGCGGGTGGTCTACGCCTCCTCCTCCTCGGTCTACGGCGACAGTCCGGCTTTGCCGTTGACGGAGGATGCGGTCTGCCGGCCCGTCTCGCCCTACGGCGTGACCAAACTTGCGGGCGAACACCTCGTTCACCTGTACGGCACGAACCACGGCCTGCCCGTCGTGAGCCTGCGCTACTTCACCGTCTACGGCCCGCGCCAGCGGCCCGACATGGCCTTCCATCGTTTCCTCAGGGCCGCCCGCGACGGCGCGCGACTCCAGCTCTTCGGAGACGGACAACAAACCCGGGACTTCACCTTCATCGACGACGTCCTGAGCGCAACCCGCGCGGCGGCCGAGACCGGCCGCCCCGGCTGCGTGTACAACGTGGGAGGCGGTGAGAGGGTCACGCTCCGACACGTTCTGGAGAGGATCGGCCACATCTGCGGGAAGCCACTCGAGATCGTGCGCGAGGCCAGCCAGAAGGGAGACATGCACCACACCCATGCCTCCACCGAAGCGGCGCGTCGCGACCTCGGGTTCCGCTCGACGGTGCCCCTCGACGAGGGGCTGCGACGCGAGTGGGAGTGGATCCGGGGGTTGGCTTGAGGCGCCTTCTGGGCCTGCCGCTGCTTCTGGCCCTGGCGGGCTGCGCGTCCAGCGAAGCCGACCTCGCGATCCTGGCCAGCAACTCCGACCAGGTGATCTGGGAGGCGGGCCAGAAGGCCCTGTCCAAGAAGCAGTGGGAGAGCGCGCGCCAGCACTTCCGTCGCATCGTGGATGCCTTTCCCCAGAGCCAGTACGCACCCGAGGCGCGTATCGCCCTGGGGGATGCCTACTTCAACGAGGGCGGCGAGGCGAACTACATCCTGGCGGTCTCCGCGTACCGCGACTTCGTCACCCTGTACCCCTCCCACCCCAAGGCCGACTATGCCCAGTTCCAGACGGCCGAGTGTTACTTCAAGCGCCGGCACGGCCCCGACCGCGACCAGACCCCCACCATCGAGGCGCTGAACGACTACGACCGCCTGCTGGAGGCCTATCCGCGTTCGCCCCTGGTCGAGACGGCCAAGCAACGTATCCGCGACTGTCGTCAGAGCCTGGCCAGGGCCGAGTACCTCGCGGGTTATTTCTACCAGCGCACGCGCAGGCTCTGCCGCTCCGCGATCCCGCGGTACCAAGGCATCCTGGCGGATTTCCCCGACTTCGACGACGTGGACGAGGTGCTGTTCCGACTCGGGGAGTGCCTGATCGACCAGGGTCGCCCAGCCGAGGCCCTCCCGCACCTCCAGCACCTGATCGACGCCCATCCATCGAGCTCCCGCGTGCCCGCCGCGCGGCAATTGATGGCCGGGGCCGGCACGGAGTTACCCGGCCCCTCCCCGACCCCCAGCCTTCCGCCGCCGGCCCCATAAGCTCAAGTGTCACTTTAGAATTTGCAAAAAAGCTCTTGACGACGCATTCTTTTTCCTGCTAGCATCCGCCAAACTTCCGCGTGTCTTGCGGGTGTCCGAAGTTTCGCGCTTCAGGCTCGAAGCGACGGACGCTCATGGACTTGGGGACGGAAGCGGTCCTGTCCAGGAGGTAAAGGCAGTGAGACCTACGGCACACACGCTCCTCGGCTTGGCGGCGCTCCTTGCCTTCGCGCCCTGGTCCACTGCACAAGAGGCCAAGGACCAACCCGCTGCCGGACTCCTCACGGGCCCGGCCACCGTCGCCAAACACTGGTCCAAGAACCCGTATCCCGACACCATCCCCGAAGGCGCGCCCTACTACATCGTCGTGAGGGGCGACACGTTGTGGGACATCTCGGGCCGTTTCCTCAAGAACCCGTACCTCTGGCCCCAGGTCTGGAACGAGAACAAGTACATCCGGGACGCCCACTGGATCTACCCTGGCGACCCCATCGTGTTGCCGAGGATCGGCCTCGTGAGTGACGCGGCCGGCCAGGCCGGACCCACCGGAACCGAGGAGGAGGAGGGCATGCCCGGCGAGGGCGCGGCGCTCGAGCCAGGCGCAGTGCTTTTCCCGATCACCGAGGCGGTGACGCTGCAGTGCGCCCCGTACGTCGTTCAGCAGGCCGAGGACGACAGCCTGCAGGTCATCGGCTCCGAGGACGGCGTGGACAAGTCGGCCTTCACCGAGCGCGACATCCTCTACCTCAACAAGGGCAGCAACGCCGGCATCAAGCCGGGTGACGTGTTCTCCTTCCACCACCGCCGCTACGACGTGCGTCACCCCATCGGCGGCAAGAAGCTGGGCACCAAGATCGAGACCACCGGCTGGGGCCGCGTGATCCTGGCGCAGGAGAACAGCGCCTCGGTCATGGTCGAGCAGGCCTGCTCCGACCTGCACGCCGGCGACTACGCGAAGACTTTCGAGAAGGTCAACGTGCCCCTGGTGCTGCGCCGGCCCCCGGCGGATCGCCTGAGCCCCGCCACCGGCAAGGCCCACGGCCACGTCGTGGACCAGGCAGACGACACCATGATCGCCGGCGCCGGCCACCTGCTCACCATCGATCTGGGCACGGAGTCGGGCGTGACGCCCGGGAACGTGATGGTCGTCTACCGGACCATGTACCCGTCGGTGCCCACGCCCCGCAACGTGCTCGGCGAGATCGCCGTGCTGGCGGTCCGTGACCGGACCTCCGTCGCCAAGATCATCTACAGCCGGGACGCCATCATGAACGGCGACGAGGTCGAGCTGAAGTAGGGCCCCCGCGGCTCTCAGCCTGGCCTGGTGTGGGCGGTGTCTCCGCCGCCCGCGCCTGGTGCGTCCGCTCCCGCAGCCCCTGTCACGCGGCGCCCGGCAGGTCCCCAGCCCCGCGCGTGGGCGGACGCAGCAGGGCCCGCCAGAAGCGCCGGAAGTAGTCCACGGCCGAGATCAGCGCCAGAGCCACCACCACCCACAACGCCGCCACGCCCAGCGGCTTGAGCGCCGTCAGGCGCTGACCCAGGATCAACAGCAGGATCGCCACTACCTGCGAGACCATCTTGCCCTTGCCGAGGCCCGACGCCGGAATCAGCACGCCGCGCCCCGCGGCGACGTTGCGCAGGCCCGTCACCGCGAACTCCCGACCCACGATGATCACCACCATCCAGGCCGGGGCCGCGTCCATCTCGACCAGCGAGATGAAGGCCGCCGCGGTCAGCAGCTTGTCCGCGATCGGGTCCAGCAGGATCCCCAGCCTGGTCACCTGGTTGCGTTTACGGGCGAAGTACCCGTCCAGGTAGTCCGTCAGCACACCCAGGCCGAAAACCAGGGCGCCCAGGAACAGGCCGTGCTCCGTGCGCGTCAACAGCAGCGCCACCAGCACCGGCACCAAGAAGATGCGAAGCAGCGTCAGGGCGTTCGGCAGGTTCACGCCCAGCCCTCTCAGATCTTCAGCACCTTCGGGGACACGATGCCCCGCGTCGCGTTGCGCGTATCGAGGATGAGCCGCGCGTTCTCCACGACCTCCTGATAGTCGAAGGCCGAATGGTCGGTCACGATCAGCGTGATCTCGGCCTGTCGCAAGGCCGGGATCAGCTCCTCCGAACGCCGTGTGCCCCCGTCCAGGCTCAAGCTCGGCACGTGGGGATCGTGGTAGGACACCTTGGCACCCCGCGCCTCCAGCAGCTTCAGGATGTCGAGGGCCGGCGACTCGCGCACGTCGTCGACGTCGCGTTTGTACGCGATGCCCAGGATCAGCACCTGGCTGCCCTTGACGCTGCGCTCGCGCTCGTTGAGGGCCGCCGCCACCCGCTCGCACACGTACTCGGGCATCTCGGAGTTCACCTCGCCGGCCAGCTCGATGAAGCGCGCGCGATAGTTGAGCGTCCGCAGCTTCCAGGAGAGGTAGAAGGGGTCGATCGGGATGCAGTGGCCGCCCAGGCCCGGACCCGGGTAGAAGGGCATGAAGCCGAAGGGCTTGCTGGCCGCAGCGTCGATGACCTCCCACACGTCGACACGCAGCCGGTCGCACATGAGCGCCACCTCGTTGACCAGGGCGATGTTGACGCTGCGGAAGGTGTTCTCCAGCAGCTTCACCATCTCCGCGGCACGCGGCGACGAGACCGGGATCACCGTGTCGACGGCCTTGCGGTACAGCGCCTGCGCCACCGCGGCGCATTGCGGCGTCACGCCGCCGATGATCTTCGGGGTGTTGCGCGTGTTGAAATGCGGGTTGCCGGGGTCCACACGCTCCGGGGAGAAGGCGAGGAAAAAATCCACGCCCACCTTGAGACCGCCCTGCTCGAGCCTGGGCAGGATCAGCTCCTCGGTGGTCCCGGGGTAGGTGGTGCTCTCGAGCACCACGAGTTGCCCGGCACACAGGCGGGCGGCGATCGCCTCGGTGGCCTCCACCACCATCGAGAGGTCCGGGTCCTTGGTCTTGGAGAGAGGGGTCGGCACGCAGATCACGACCGCGTCGCAGGAAGCCAGCCTGCTGAAGTCCGTGCTGGCCTCCAGCTTGCGGCTCTGCACGAGGGGGGCGAGGCGCTCCGAGGACACGTCGCCGACGTAGGAGCGTCCCCGGTTCAGGGCCTCGACCTTCTCCACGGAAAGATCGAAGCCCACCACCCGCAGGCCCCCACGGGCGAACTCCACCGAGAGCGGCAGGCCGACGTAACCGAGGCCCAGCATCCCGACCCGGGCCGAGCCGGCCTCGATCCGCTCCAAGAGCCCGGCAGCCGCGCCCGTGAGGCGCGCTTCCAGTGTCCCCAACTGCCCGTCGCTCATGAACCCACGAACTATACGCTATGATCCCCGCCCCGTGAGAGCCGTAATCCTGGCGGGCGGCGAGGGAACTCGGCTGCGGCCATTGACCCTGGCAACCCCCAAACCGGTCGTGCCGATTGCCGACCGCCCGCTGCTCCAGCACCAACTCGACCTCCTGGCCAGTGTGGGCGTGAGGGAGGTGGTGTTCTCCCTGGCCTACAGGCCACAACACGTGCAGCGCGAGTTCGGGGACGGCTCGGCCAGCGGCCGGCACATCGTCTACGTCGTCGAGGACACACCTCTCGGAACCGGCGGCGCCGTGCGCAACGCCCTGCCCCATCTGGACGCCCGCACGATCGTGCTGAACGGTGACGTGTTGACCGACGTCGACCTGCCGGCCGTGTTGGCGCTCCACGAGCGCTCCGGCGCCTCCGCCACCCTGGTCCTGACGCCGGTGGCGAACCCCTCCGGTTTTGGCCTCGTGGAGAGCGACGCGGGCGGGCGCGTGCGCCGGTTCGTCGAAAAGCCCGACCCGTCGCAGATCACAACCGACACCATCAACGCCGGCATCTACGTGCTCGAGACCCGGACCCTGGACCTGATCCCGCCCGGCCTCAACCACTCCATCGAGCGGGGTTTCTTCCCGAGCCTGATCGGCCGCGGCGACGTGGTGATGGCCTACGTGCACCGCGGCTACTGGATCGACATCGGGACACCCGAGAAGTACCTCCAGGTGCATCGGGACATCCTGAGCCGGCGTTTCCCGGCCGGCCTGGACGCACTCCGCAGCGACGGGGGTTTCCGGCATCCCGAGGCGCGCGTGGAGACCGGGGCGAGGCTCGAGCCTCCCTTCTACCTGGGCCCGGGGTGTCACGTGGCGGCCGGGGCAACGGCCGGGGCCGGCAGCACCCTGATCCGGGACGTCCGTCTCGAGCCGGGCGCGTTCGTGGCCGACTGCGTGATCTGGCCCGGCGCGGTCGTGGGTCCGGATGCACGTGTCGAAGGAGCGCTGCTCGGGCCCGGCGTGCGTGTCGGCCGCAGCGCGCGGGTGGGACCGGGCGCATGCCTGGGCGAGGGCTCGGTGCTGGGCGATTTCTCCAGGACCAGTTGAGGCAGGCCATGATCGATGCATCAATCTTCAAGGCGTACGACGTGCGCGGGCTCTACCCCGGCCAGCTCGACGCGGAGACGGCTCGGCGGATCGGGCGCGCCTTCGTGGACTACCTGGGCGCGGGCCGGATCGTGGTCGGCCGGGACGCGCGGTTGTCCTCGCCGGAGCTGAGCGCGGCCTTCGTGCGCGGGGCCGCGAGCCAGGGCGCCCAGGTGACGGAGATCGGGGTGGTGGGAACCGACATGATGTACTTCTACGCCGCCCGCCACGACCTCGACGGCGGAGCCATCATCACGGCCTCGCACAATCCCAAGCAGTGGAACGGCGTCAAGATGGTGCGCCGCGGGGCCCTGGCGCTCTCCGGAGATGCGGGCATCAAGGAGATCAAGGAGGCGCTCCTGCAGGGGCGTTACTCCGACACCCCGACGGATCCCGGCCCCCCCCCAAGCCAGGCCACGATCAGCGAGGACTACGCTCAGCACTGCCTGTCCTTCATCGACGCCGCGCGCCTGCGTCCGCTGAAGGTCGTGCTCGACACGGGAAACGGCATGGGCGCCGTCGGGGCCGAGGCCGTGCTCCGTTCGTTGCCCCTCACCCAGGTGCGGATGTACTTCGACGTCGACGGCACCTTCCCCAACCACCCGGCCGACCCGCTGGTCGAGGAGAACCGGCGCGAGATCATGCAGCGCGTGGTCACGGAGGCGGCCGACCTGGGCATCGCCTGGGACGGGGATGCCGACCGCTGCTTCTTCATCGACGACACCGGGCGCTTCGTGCCCGGTGACTTCGTGACCGCGCTCTTGGGGGAGGCCTTCTGCCAGAAGGAGCCCGGAGCCAAGATCGTCTACGACGTGCGCGCCTCCCGCGCCGTCGCCGACCGGATCCACGCCGCGGGCGGGCGCGCGCTCATGCACCGCGTGGGCCACGCCTTCATCAAGCGCCGGATGCGCGACGAGAACGCGGCCTTCGGCGGCGAGGTCTCAGGCCACTTCTACTTCCGCGAGAACTGGTTCGCGGACAACGGCATGATTCCGGCCCTGCTGATGCTCGAGTATCTGGGCAGGGCGGGGTTGCCCCTGAGTGAGGTCCTGCGGCCACTGCGCGAGAGGTATCACCTCTCAGGCGAGATCAACTCCCGAGTGGCCGACGTCGGCGCGGCCCTGGCGCGCCTCGAGGCACGTTACGCGGACGGGCGGCTCACGAAACTCGACGGCCTCTCGGTGGACTACGACGAGTGGCACTTCAACATCCGCCCCTCCAACACGGAGCCGCTGCTGCGGTTGAACCTCGAGGCCTACTCCGACTCCGAGATGCAGCGACGGCGGGACGAGATCCTCGCGCTGATCCGAGACTAGAGCCGCTCCAACCCGTCTCGCTGGCGAGGGTCCGGGCCGAAAAGGGCGACCTTACTCACCTGGCGCTCCGCGACAGACGAGGTGGCCGTCGGCGCGCAGCCGCTCCGCCACCGCCTGGGCAGCCGCGGCGTGGCCGCGGGTGTTCCAGTGCGGATCGTAGGTGAGGTAGACCGCACCCCGCCGGTGCGCTGCCCGCAGCGCCGGGGTCAGGTCCAGGACCTCGAACCCGTTGCGGCGCCCGGCGCCCGCGACCCGTTGCGCGAACGCCGTCCTGTCCCACTCGGCCTCGTCCAGGCCGTAGCGGAAGCGGGTCAACTCCCAGGTCCGTGCGTCCACCTCGAAGGCCGCCGGAACGTAGACCAGGACGAAGCGCTCGCCTCGACCGCTCACCTCCTGCCGCAGGGCCTCGAGGATCCGCAGGGTGCGGCGCCAGGCGAACTGCAACAGGGGTGGCGGCTGCCGCCGGTACACCAGCAGCTCGGTTGGAGGCCGCTCCGGCTCGAGCCGGGGGAACGGCCCCCAGCCCGCAAGCCGCTGATACAGTCTCGGGCGCCCTTGAGCCAATCGATCCCGGACCAGGTCGAGCAGCGCGGAGCGAAGCAGCGGCCGGGCCTCCCCGTTCTGCGCCTCGGTTTCTCTCGGCGATCCTGAGCGGGCCGCCTGACGTTCCCTCACGCCGGGCCTGGGCGTGGGACGGGGCGCGATGACCAGGCGGCCCTCCTTCTCCTCGAGCATGGGCTTGGGCATACCCCAGTAGTCCTGTTGCACGTTGGCCAGCACGTCGTTGTAGTACAGGAACAGGAGGACCAGGCGGGCGCCCAGTTCCCCGGCCTGCTCGCGGTAGTAGAGGTACTCCTGGTCCGTACTCCAGCCGGAGGTGCCGCCGTTCAGGACCTCGACCCGGCACCGAGCTCCCGCCTGAAGCCGAGCCTCGAGCAGCCGTGTCATCGTGGCGTCGGCCTGGACCGTATACCCCTCCACGAAGGAATCACCCAGAGCCAGCAGCCGCAGTCCCGCTGCCGGCGTTTCCGGAGGGCGCTCCGGGTCGCGCATTCCCATGGCGTTGATGCGGACCTCGGTTTCGAACTCCCGGCGACGGTAGACCCCGCGTGCGCCGGGCACCTTGCGCCACCCGAGCAGGGGGTCGCTCGCCACGTAGTGCTCGCGAGCGCGGTCCTCTTTGCCTCCGCGCTGCCTCGCCTCCAGCGCGCGAGACACGCCCTCGGCAACCAGGAGCACCAGCGCCAGGGAGACGCCCGCGGCGGCGAGGTTCGCTGCGCCACGGCGCAGGTTCGCCGTCACGACGCCCGGCCCGTCCGCCGGGGCACGGAAAGCAGGCCCGTGCTTGACGAGTCCTGAGGGAGTCGAAGGGTTCGAATCGGCATCCGGCGCGGCCAGCGCACTCTGGGGGGCGCCAGCCCTGGTGTCAAGCCAGCTTGACCCTCTCGAACCCGGTCGTTAGAATCGCCGCGTCTCGGCTCGGGCGGGCGTAGCTCAGCTGGTAGAGTACGAGCTTCCCAAGCTCGGTGTCGCGGGTTCGAACCCCGTCGCCCGCTCCAAGCTCTGCTCCGGGCTGTCATCAGGGGGGACACGTGGGGATCTTCGGCAAGTCGGAGACCAAAGCTGTACAGGGCGTTCCTCGCCAGGCGCCGGCGCCTGCCCCGGCCGCGGCACCGGCGGCGGCGACGCCCGCCCCGGGTCCGGTTCCGGCCGCCGCCAGTGTGATCGGCCCCCGGGCGGTCGTAAAGGGCGAGTTGCTCGGCGACGACGACGTGCTGGTCCAGGGCCGGGTCGAGGGCCGGGTGCGCATCTCCCGCGAGCTGCGTATCGCGCCGGGAGGCCACGTCGCCGCCGACGTCCACGCCGCGAGCATCGTGGTCAGCGGCGAGTTGGCCGGCAACTGCGTGGCCACCCATCGGATCGAGATCCAGGCCACGGGCCGCCTCACGGGCGATATCCGCGCGCCGCGCGTCACGATCGCCGAGGGCGCCAGTTTCAGGGGCAAGACCGACATGGGGCGCGGCGAGAAGCCCGCCCCCACCTCCACTCCAACGCCCACGTCCCCGCCCGCCCCGGCTCCCGCCGGCTGACGCCCGGTGGAGGTCCGCGGCAACTACATCGCTGGACGCTGGAGTCCGCCCCGCGGCGGACGCGTCAGCGACAACCGCAACCCCGCGAACGCCTCGGACCTGGTGGGACGTTTCGCCGACTCCGACGCCACCGACGTGGCCGATGCCGTGGCGGCCGCGAAAGCGGCGTTCCCGGCGTGGAAACGCACGCCCGCGCCGAAACGCGGGGAGCTGCTGTTCCGGGCGGCCGAGATCCTGGTCCGCCGCAAGGAGGACTTCGCCCGCGACATGACGCGCGAGATGGGCAAGGTCCTGGCCGAGGCCCGTGGTGACGTCCAGGAAGCCATCGACATGACCTACTACATGGCCGGCGAGGGCCGGCGCCAGTTCGGCCAGACGACGCCTTCCGAGTTGCGCGACAAGTTCCAGATGTCGGTGCGCATGCCGGTCGGCGTCGCGGGCCTGGTGACGCCCTGGAACTTCCCGATGGCGATACCGTCCTGGAAGATGATGCCCGCCCTGGTCTTGGGCAACACGGTGGTGTTGAAGGCCGCGCCCGACACGCCGCTCTCGTCCGTGAACCTGGTGTCGGCGCTGGCCGAGGCCGGCTTGCCCGCCGGGGTCGTCAACCTGGTGACGGGAGGATCCGAGCCCGGAGCCGCACTCGTGGAGCACCCTGATGTCGGCATCGTGTCCTTCACGGGTTCGACCTCCACCGGACGCAAGGTCTCCGAAGTCGCGGCGCGCGCCTTCAAGCACTGCCACCTGGAGATGGGCGGCAAAAACGTGATCATCGTCATGGACGACGCCGACCTGGACCTCGCCGTGGAGGGCGCGGTCTGGGGCGGCTTCGGCACCACGGGCCAGCGCTGCACGGCGGCCAGCCGGATCGTGCTCCACCAGGACGTCTACGAGGGCTTCAGTCGCCGGTTCGTGGAGCGGGCCCGTGCGTTGCGCGTCGGCGACGGACTGGATCCGCAGAACCAGATGGGTCCCCTGACCAGCGAGTCACAATTGTGCAAGGTGGAGAGCTACGTGGCCGTAGGCCGCTCCGAGGGCGCCCGCCTGTTGTGCGGCGGCGCGCGCCTGGCTGCCGGCGATCTCGCGCGGGGCTTCTTCTTCGAGCCGACGGTCTTCGGGGAGGTCACACCCTCCATGCGTGTCGCCCGCGAGGAGATCTTCGGCCCGGTGGTCTCGCTGATCCCGGTCGCGTCCCTGGACGAGGCCATCGAGGTGGGCAATGCGGTCGAGTACGGGCTTTCGGCATCGATCTATACCCGCGACATCAGCCGGGCCTTCCGCGCGATGCAGGAGATGTACACCGGAATCTTCTACGTCAACGCCCCCACGATCGGCGCCGAGACCCACCTGCCCTTTGGCGGCACCAAGGGGACCGGCAACGGCCACCGGGAGGCGTGCGTGCAGGCCCTCGAAGTCTTCGGCGAATGGAAATCGATCTACGTGGACTTCAGCGGCGGGCTGCAACGGGCCCAGATCGACTGAGCTATAATGCATGGACCGAAGGAGTTACGGGTCCTGCCACAGCAGCCATGCCTACGCCGAGTCTAGACGAACGCCGGGCCGTCGTCCTGAAATCGCTGATCCAGGCACACGTCGCCAGCGGTGAGCCGGTGGGGTCCGAGAGCCTGTCGCGGCTCCTGGCCCACCCGCTGTCCCCGGCGACGATCCGCAACATCATGGCGGACCTCGAGAAGCTGGGCCTGCTCGATCACCCGCACACCAGCGCCGGTCGTATCCCCACCGACGACGGCTACCGCTACTTCGTGGACTCCCTGATGAGCTGCGAGCCGCTGCCGGCCCGCGACGCGGCCGCCATCCGCAGCGGACTGCGTCCCCGCGAGGGCTCGCCCCAGGACGTGCTCGAGAATGCCGTGCACCTGCTCTCCCGGCTCTCGCGCAACGTGGCCTTCGTCCTCGCACCCGACATCGCGCGCACCAGCCTCCGTCACGTCGACTTCGTGCGCCTGCCCCACCCCCGGGTGCTGGCGGTGCTGGTGGACCAGACCGGCCTCGTGACCCACAAGGTGGTCGAAGTGGACGAGGAGATGGAGCAGGACGACCTGCAGGCCTGCGCCAACTACCTGAACCAGAACTTCGCCGGCCTGCGCCTCGCCGAGGTGCGCCAGCGCCTGCTGGACCTGATGCGCGAGGAGAAGGCCCTCTACGACTCGCTGCTCCAGAGGGTGGCCAAGCTGGAGAAGGCCTTCGCCGGGGACGGCGACGGCAGCGTGCTGGTCGACGGCACGGCGAACATCCTCGAGAAGCCGGACGTGGACCTGGAGCAGTTGCGAGCGCTCTTCAAGACCTTCGAGGAGAAGGGGCGGCTGGTGAAGATCCTGAACGCCTGCCTGTCCGACGAGGGGATCCGGATCCTGATCGGCCACGAGAACCCGGAGCCCGACCTGCGCGGCACCTCCCTGGTCGCGGCCAACTACCCCATCGACGGCGCCGCTTTCGGCGTCGGCGTTTTGGGTTCGACGCGAATGGAGTATGCCCGGATCGTCGCCCTGGTCGACCACGTGGCCCGGGAAATCAGCCGCGCGCTGAAGGAGATCCGCGCTTGAGCCAGAAGCCGGGCAACGGCTCTCCCAAGGAAGACCCGGCGGCTACGGAGGTCGCCGAGGAGCCCGCCGACCAACCCGAGCCCACCGGGCTGGCTGCGGCCCCCGAGGGGATCGAGCCTCCCCTCACCCGCGAGGCCCTCGAGGCCCTGCGGCGGGAGCGCGACGAACTCCACGACCAGCTGCTGCGCCGCCGCGCCGACTTCGAGAACTACCGCAGGCGCGTCGAGCGCGAGCGTCTCCAGGCCGAGAAAGCGGCCGCAGCCCGAGTCTGCGAGGCGCTGCTGCCGATCCTCGACAACCTGGATCGCGCCTTGTCGGCTTTCCCCTCGGACTCGCCTCTGCGCGAGGGTGTCGAGATGATCCAGCGCCAGATCCTGGCGCTGCTCGAGACCGAGGGCGTGCTCGCCAAGGACCCCACCGGTGAGCGCTTCGATCCGGAGACACACCAGGCGCTCTCCTATGAAGCCGTCCCGGGGTTCGAGGACGGGACTGTTGTCGAAACCTATCGAAAAGCGTACTTTCTCGGGGGCCGGCTGTTGCGCCCGGCCCTGGTGAAGGTCGCACGCGGCGAGGGCGATGACGATGGCGCCGAGGAGGCTATCCATTGACCCGGAGATCGGAAGAGGAGAATCGTGGCTAAGGTCATCGGGATCGATCTCGGCACCACCAACTCCTGCGTGGCGGTCATGGAAGGCGGCGCGCCCCAGGTGATCCCCAACCAGGAGGGTGCGCGCACCACCCCCTCGATCGTGGGCTTCACCGCCAAGGGCGAGCGACTGGTGGGCCAGATCGCCAAGCGCCAGGCCCTGACCAACCCGCGCAACACGGTCTCCGCCGTCAAGCGCCTCGTCGGGCGCAAGTTCAACTCCGCCGAGGTCGAGCAGGCCCGGCGCTTCATGCCCTATCAGCTGATCGAGTCGGCCAACGGCGACTGCCACATCCAGATCGAGGACAAGCTCTATTCCCCGCCCGAGATCTCGGCCTTCGTGCTCCAGAAGCTGAAGGCCGCGGCCGAAGATTATCTCGGAGAGCCGGTGGAGGAGGCCATCATCACGGTCCCCGCCTACTTCAACGACCCCCAGCGCCAGGCCACCAAGGACGCCGGCTTGATCGCCGGCCTGAAGGTCTCGCGCATCATCAACGAGCCCACGGCGGCCGCGCTGGCCTATGGCCTGAAGAACACCAAAGGCCAGTTCGTCGCGGTCTACGACCTGGGCGGCGGCACCTTCGACATCTCGATACTGGAGATGTCCGAGGGCCTGTTCCAGGTCCGGGCCACCGGCGGCGACACCTTCCTGGGCGGCGAGGACTTCGACCAGCGTGTCATCGACTGGCTGATCGAGGAGTTCCTGAAGGAGACCGGCATCGACCTGCGCCAGGATCGGATGGCATTGCAGCGCCTCAAGGAGGCCGCGGAGAAGGCCAAGTGCGAGCTCAGCACGGCGATGCAGACCGAGATCGTGTTGCCCTTCATCTCGGCGGACGCCTCGGGCCCCAAGCACCTCAACACGGTCCTGACGCGGCAGAAGTACGAAGGCTTGACCAACGACCTGCTCGAGCGCACGGTCGAGCCGTGCCGGCGTTGCCTGGCCGACGCCGGCCTCAAGCCGGACCAGGTGGACGAGGTGCTGCTGGTTGGCGGCCAGACCCGCGCTCCCCAGGTCTCGGAGGTGGTCCGCCGCGTGTTCGGCAAGGAGCCGAACCGCGCCGTCAACCCCGACGAAAGCGTCGCCATGGGCGCCGCAATCCAGACCGGCATCATCGCCGGCGAGGTCAAGGAGCTGGTGCTGCTCGACGTCACGCCCCACACCCTGGGCATCGAGACCAAGGACGGCACCTTCACGCCGCTGATCGAGCGCAACAGCACGATCCCGACGCGCAAGGGCCGCGTCTTCACCACCGTCGCGGACAACCAGACCAAGGTCGAGGTCCACGTCTTGCAGGGCGAAAGCGACATGGCCGCCTACAACAAGAGCCTGGCCAAGTTCGAGCTGACCAACATCCCGCCCACGCCCAAGGGCGTGCCCCAGATCGAGGTCAGCTTCGAGATCGACGTGAACGGCATCGTCTCGGTCAGCGCCCAGGACCAGGCCACTGGACGCAGCCAGTCCGTGGTGATCCACCCCTCGGGCGGTCTCAGCCAGTCCGAGCTCAACCGCCTGGTGGGAGAGACGCGCCAACGGGAGCAGCAGGAGCGCGTCCAGAAGGACATGGACGCCGTGGTCCGGCAGCTCGACGGGCTGGTGGCCAATACCATGCGCTCGGTCCAGGCCCTGGAGGGCAAACTCACGGCCGACGAACAGAGCCGCATCCTCGACGCCATGGAACGGGCCAAACACGCCCGCTCCGGCGGCGACCTGGGCGAGCTCAAGGCGCGCCTCGCCGAGATGGAGCGCGCCGCCAGCCTGATCGGCCAGGCGATGTTGCGACCCTGACCGCCGCTGGCTGATGGCCGCGACCACCCACAGGGACTACTACGAGATCCTGGGCGTTCCAAAAAACGCCAGCGACCAGGAGATAAAGTCCGCCTACCGGAAGCTGGCCCTCAAGTACCACCCGGACCGGAACCCGGGGGACAAGGACGCCGAGGAGAAGTTCAAGGAGGCGGCTGAGGCGTACAGCGTGCTTCAGGATCCCGACAAACGTCGCCGCTACGACGCCTACGGCCACGCGGGCCTGGGGGGCAGCGCGCCGGGCTTCGACCCCTCGGTTTTCTCGGATTTCGGCGACATCCTCGGCGACTTCTTCGGCTTCGGCGACGTGTTCGGGCGCCGCCAGGGGCCCCGTCGCGGCGCGGACCTGCGTTACAACCTCGACCTCGGCTTCGAGGAGGCGCTGTTCGGCGCCGAGACCCACATCCAGATCCCGCGCGGCGAGACGTGCACGAGCTGCGCCGGCAGCGGCAGCGCGCCGGGCTCGAGCCCGCAGACGTGCCCCACCTGCCATGGGGCCGGCCAGGTGACCTTCCAGCAGGGGTTCTTCAGCGTCGCGAGGACCTGCTCCCGCTGCCGTGGCGCCGGGCGCGTGATCACCAAGCCCTGTCCCGAGTGCCGCGGCGACGGCCAGGTGGTCCGCGAGCGCAAGATCCAGCTCAAGATCCCCGGCGGCGTCGACACCGGCAGCCAGCTGCGTGTTTCTGGGGAGGGCGAGGTCGGAGCGCAGGGTGGATCCCCCGGGGATCTCTACGTCGTGGTGCGGGTGGCGGAGCATCCGTTTTTCCGCCGCGAGGGCACCAGCCTGTACTGCGAGGTCCCGATCACCTTCACCCAGGCGGCGCTGGGGGCCACGATCGAGGTGCCGACCCCCGACGGGGGACGCGCCAGGGTCCAGATCCCCCCTGGCACCCAGACCGGGCACAGCTTCCGGGTACGCGGCCACGGCGTCCCGCAACTCGGGGGCCGCGGCCGCGGCGACCTTCACGTCGCGGGGCGCGTGGTGGTGCCCACCCGGCTGAGCGCGGAGCAACGCAGGCTCCTCGAGCAACTCGGTCGCACCTTGTCCGTTCCGGATGCCACCAAGGACAAGGACAAGAGCTTCTTCGAAAAGGTCAAGGACCTGCTCGGATAAACTCGCGCCATGGAGGTGCTCGCGTTCCGCGTGAGCGTGCCCGAGGCCTCCGAGGACGAGGCGACGGGAGCGCTCTGGGAACTCGGCACGCTGGGACTCGAGGTGCTGCGGGCTCCGGAGGGTCGCGCCCTGCTCCTGGCGTACTTCGCGGCCCGTCCGGGGCTCTCCCAGGCGATCGAGGCCGCCCTGCTCCCCTTCGACACGCGGGCCGAGGCGACCCGTCTGCCCGAGGTCGACTGGGTCGCGCGCTTCCGCGACGGCTTCCGCGGCTTCGCCGTCGGCCGCTTCCGCATCGCGCCGCCGTGGGATCGGCCGCAACGGATCGGGTCCCAGGAGCGCCTGCTGCTCGTCGACCCGGGTCGGGCCTTCGGCACCGGCAGCCACGAATCGACGCGGTTGTGTCTACGCGAGATCGAGTTGGCCTTCGACCAGCCCCGTGCTCCGCGGCGCGTCCTCGACCTCGGAACCGGCAGCGGCATCCTGGGCGTGGCCGCGGCGCTGCTGGGTGCAGACCGGGTCGTGGGCGTGGACGACGATGGCGAGGCTCTGGTCTCGGCCCGCCAACACGCGCTGTTGAACGGCGTGTCCCTGCACCTCGTCAGGGGTGATGCGGGCGCCGCCCTGCGCAGGGGCGCCTTCGACCTGGTGCTGGCCAACCTGACCACGCCGCTGCTGCTCGCCCACGCCACGGAGATCGCCGCTCTGCTTGCGCCCGCCGGCCAGCTGGTCCTCGCCGGCCTGCTCACGCCGGAGACCGGGAGCCTCCAGGCCGCCTACTCGGCCCTCGGCGCCGCCGAGGAGTGCCGGGACGGCGAGTGGTCCTCGCTTCGTTTCGGGGCGCCGTGAGCCCGCACCGCTTTCACGTCCCCGAGGCCGCGCCGGGTGCGCGGGTCCAGCTGCCGGAACACGCGGCGCATCACGCCCGCGAGGTGCTGCGCCTGCGCTCGGGAGAGGTGGTACAGGTCTTCGATGGTCGCGGGCAGGAGTGGCAGGCTGTCCTCGAGGCCGTCACGCGCCGGGAGGTCAGCGCGCACCTCGGACAGGCCCTGGTGCCGCGGCCCGAGTCGCCGCTACGCCTGGTTTTGGCCCTGTCGCCCCTGAAAGGCGACCGCATGGAGATCGTGGTGCAGAAGGCGACCGAGCTGGGCGCGAGCGAGATCTGGCCCGTCGTGACCGCTCGGACCGACGCCGCCGCGCGCCCCGCCCTGCAGGGGTCGCGACAGGACCGCTGGGAGAAGATCGCCAGCGGCGCCGCCGAGCAGTGCGGCCGCGCGGTGGTCCCGGGCATCGCGCCGACCGCGACCCTCGACCAGCTGCTGGCCGCGCCCTTCGCCGGCAGAAAGGCCCTGCTGCTCGAGATCGGCGCGCCACCGGCCCTGGCTTCCTTGCCGCGTCCCGAGTCCCTCCTGATCCTGGTCGGCCCCGCCGGCGGCTTCGAGGCGTCGGAGCTCCAGCGCGTGGCGCGGGCCGGGTTCCTGGCCGTGGGCCTCGGGCCGCGGCTGCTGCGCGCCGAAACCGCGGCCATCGCCGCGGTCGCCCTGGCTCAAGGCCTCTGGGGCGACCTCGGTTGACGGATCGCCGCCGCCTCCGAGCCCGCTCGGGGTGGTCCTGCGGAGAGGGGGGTCAGCCAGCCTGCAGGGCCGTGATCACCGCCACGTCGGCCAGGTCCTGCGCCGAGCAACCACGCGAAACGTCGTTCACGGGCCGGCGCAGCCCCTGCAGGATGGGGCCGATCGCCTGCGCCCCGCCCAGACGCTCGGTGATCTTGTAAGCGATGTTCCCGGCGTCGAGATCCGGGAACACGAACACGTTGGCCGCCCCAGCCAGGGGCGAGTCCGGGCATTTTTTCGTTGCCACGCCCGGGACGAATGCCGCGTCGAACTGCAACTCTCCGTCCAGCGCCAGCTCCGGGGCTCGCTGTCGCGCCAGGCGGGCCGCCTCTCGGACCCGGTCCACTCTCTCGTGTTGTGCGGAGCCGCGGGTCGAGAAGGAGAGGAATGCCACCCGAGGCTCGATCCCCAAGGAGCGCGCGGTGGTGGCCGTGGTGATCCCGATCTCGGCCAGCGTCAGCGCGTCGGGCGCAATGTTCACCGAGCAGTCGGCGTAGAACAGCGTCCGTTCCGGCCAAACCATGATGAAAACCGAGGAGGCCCGGCGTTGGCCGTCGGCCAAACCCACGATCTCGAAGGCAGGCAGGAAGGGCTTGCTGGCGCTGTCCAGTCCGGACACCATCCCGTCGGCTTCGCCGAGGTGTACCAGCATCGCGCCGAAATAATGCGGCTGGCCCAGCCGCTGACGGGCCAGATCGGCAGTCGCGCCCTTCTGCTCGCGGAGCGCCAGGTACTGCGCCGCGAAGGCCGAGCGCCGGGGGTCGGCCGCCGGATCCCGCACCTCGATGCCTTGCATGGACACACCGAGGGAGGCCGCCTTCTCCTCGACGGCGGCTTGCGCCGCGAGAAGGGTCGGCCGCGCGAGGTCGGCGGCACGCAAGATCCCGGCCGCCCGGATCGCGCGCTCCTCGAGCCCTTCGGCGTAAACGATGCGCCGCCCGCTTCCGCGCACGCGCGCCCGGGCGTCGTCCATGAAGCTCATTCGCATCCCTCCCGGGCGTGGCTTTCGAGCGGGGCTGGTATACTCCCGCCGCCCTCAACACATGTTCCTGCTGGGACAGACGGTCGGAAAGTACCAGATCCTGTCGAACCTGGGCTCCGGCGGCTTCGGCACCGTGTTTCTGGCCAAGGATACCTGGATCGACAAGAAGGTCGCGATCAAGGTCCCGCACCGCCAGAGCGGGGACTTCGACGACCTGCTGCAGGAGCCACGCCTTCTCGCCGCCCTGGACCATCAGAACATCGTCGGCATCCTGACGGCGGAGAGGGTCGAGGGCGTCTTCTTCATCGTGATGGAGTACGTCAAGGGCGAGAGCCTGGAGGCGGCCCTCGACCGCGAGAAGTCCCTCGACGTCCCGCGCGCCGTGGCCTACACCATGCAGATCCTGAAGGGCGTGGACCACGCCCACCAGAACCAGGTCCTGCACCGCGACCTGCGCCCCGCCAACGTGCTGATCTCCGAAAGTGGCATCGTGAAGGTGGCCGACTTCGGCACCTCGCGTTTCCTCGAGAAATCCCACGCCACCACAGTGATCGGCAGCCCGCCCTACATGGCCCCCGAGCAGTTCCAGGGCCGCGCAGTGCTGGCCTCGGACGTGTACTCGGTGGGCGTCATGCTCTACCAGATGCTCACGGGCACGCTCCCCTACTTCAGCCCGAACCCCGCCCAGATCGAGCGCATGGTGGCCCAAGGCCGCTGCACGCCCCCCAAGCTGCGTAACACCCAGATCCCGCGTGAGACCTCGGACATCGTGATGAAGGCGCTGGCCCCCGAGGTCAGCGAGCGTTACCAGCGCGCGGCGGAACTGGCCGAGGACCTGGCCACCGCGGGCGAGATCGACCACAAGGCGACCGAGATCGAGGACATCCGCAAGCGCCTCAAGGCCCGCGACGTCCCGAAGAAGACCTTTTGCTGGCACTGCCGCAAGCCCCTCCACCCCCGCAGCGACAGCTGCCCGTTCTGCGGCGAGAAGCAGTGAACCTCGTGCCGCGCGCGGGCGTGGACGCGCGGGGCGTCGGCGCGCAGATCACGTTGTTGACGTGCGCTTCGATCGCCTTCCTCGGCTACCGGTTCGGCAACTCCAACCACAGCATCCAGATCCCGCTCCTCAAGCACTACCTCGACCCCTCGCTTTATGCCGGCGACCTGCTGCTCTCGTCCTTCGGAGGGTACGTGAGCTACTTCTTCCCAGCCGTCGCCGCCGTCCATCGGCTGGTCCCGGATCTTCAGCTGCTGTACTTCCTCTTGTTCGTCGCCTGCCACGCGGCCACCCTGGCGGCGCTCCGGGCCATTGCGAGCGATGCCTTCGCGGATTCGACAGCTGTGGGCTACTGGGCCTGCTTCCTCTACCTGGCGAACCCCATCAGCCTGGCCGGCGAAAGCGCGCTTTCGCTGCGCCTGTACCACAGCAACGTCGCGGTAGCCATCCTGCTCTGGGCTTGCTGGCTCGCTCTTCGAGGCCACAACGTTGCCGCGATGGCGCTGGCCGGCTTCAGCTTCAACATCCACGCGCTTTACGCCGCCTACCTGGGCACCATCCTCGCGTGCACCTTGTGGGCGTCCCCCTGGCGGGCGCGGCTACAGGCCGCAGCGGCCTACGTGATGGCCGCCTCCCCGGCCTTGCTCTGGATGCTCTCCAGCGCCGATCCCGTTCCGCCGAGCGTCCGCGACTCCTGGCTCCACATACTGAGGGAGCGCTCCGGCCCACACACGTTCCCGTCGAGCCAGCCGCTGAGCCTCTACGCCGGCTATCTCGTCTTCCTGGCCCTCGGGCTGCTGGCCGCCTCGCGGATCGACGGCGCCCGCTACCGCCGTCTCGTCTTGACGGCTGTGGCGGTCGTGACCGCCCTTTGCGCACTGGGCGTGATCGGCTCGGAACTCTACCCCGTGCCCATCCTGCTGAAAGCCCAGCTGCTGCGAAGCAGCAAGTGGCTGACACTCCTCCTGCTTCCTTGCCTCGCCCGCCAAGTCGTCCTGGCTCCCGGGCGAGGTCCTCTGGCCGTGGCGGCTGCGGCAACCTGGGCAGCGGGCCTGTTTCTCCAGAAGCCGGCGCTCCTCGCCTATGGCCTGGTCCTGGAGGCTGCCCGCCTCACGCGACGTACCTCGCGCCTGGCGCTACTGGGCCTGGCCGCAGTCCTGGGCTTCGCCGGCTGGGCGGGTATCATGACCCCACCGCCGGATCTCTCCTCCACACTGGCCGGCGGCCTCGAGGCTCTGGCCCGACCGAGCATTTTGCTTTGCCTCGCCATGGCCGGACTGCTGCGGGTCACGGCGCGTAGACGCTGGGCGTCGGCGAGCGTCGCCCTCTCGATCGCGCTGGCCGCCGGCGGGCTGCTCCCGGAGCTCTACCTCGACAGCCGCCAAGCAATCGCCAGCGACCCTTGGTACGCGCTCCAGTCTTGGACCCGGGAGCACACGCCGTCGAGCGCGGTCGTCCTCAGCCCACCGGCTCGGGAGGGTTTTCGCGTGTTTTCGGAGCGCGCAATCGTCGTGGAGGAGAAGGACGGCACCCAGCAGTTCTTCGCCGCTGACTTCGGTTTCGCCTGGGATCGCCGCTTGCGCGAGATCAA